>FTDG01002770.1_pt1 | contig 21987 bp, 15 predicted proteins | sample 1639751 | NCBI WGS metagenome assembly FTDG01 (sample SAMEA3914869, study PRJEB12502) | metagenome | biome: forest; material: soil | place: USA | collected 2012-03-12 | depth 0.1 m
GCCGAGAACTGCGAGTTCGTCTTCATCAGCGACGAGCCCGGATACACCGCGGCCTTCAGCGCGCCGTTGCTGCGCTTCTCGACGTCCGCCGCGAAGCGCCGGCACAGGCGGTCGCGGAAGTCGCCTTCGGTCAGCGTGCCGCCGGGGAACTGGTGCGAGATCTTGAGCGTGCCGTCCTGCGCCAGCGCGCGCGCCGCGAACGGGCTGATCGCCGCTCCGGCCGCGGCCTGGACCACCGCGCGTCGAGTGATTGCCATGATGTCTCCTGTGGATGCCGAGCCCGGGGGATCGTTATTGAATACAACATCTCCAAGTTTGCATGCAATGAATCTCGCCCAGCTTAGGGACAACCCGCAAAAACAAAGGCGACCCGGGTCGCGAGTCGCCTTGGCGGATGGCATCGCCGGCCGCTCCGCGAGCCGCCGGCGATCGAGGACTCAACGATTCGCCATCATGCAAATGGCATTGCCGAGCGCGGTGTCCGCCGCCGTCGGCGTGTAGCCGGTCGTCAACACATTCGACGCCTGCGCCTGCGCGACCAGCGTCGCGACCGACGACGCGCGCAGGAAGCGTTGCGCCGCCGCCTTGTTCGCTGCCGCGGTGACCTGGCAGACGAAGCCGGCGTGCGTGCCGTAGCGCTCCTCGAGCGACGCGCGCGGATCGCCCGCCGCCACGCGCGCGGCCTTGGTCTCGGCGAACGGCCACGAGGATCCGGCGAGTGCGCACTGCTGGCCCTTGTAGCTGCCGGCGGCGTACGTGTTCCAGCCGCTGTAGGTCGCGAGCGGCGCCTGCAGGTTGACCGACGGCACGCCGACGATCTCGTTGCCATCGACGTTGACGCGCGGCACCAGCGTCGGCAGCACGGCGTCCACGGTCGGCGGCTGCACCGTCATGATCCCCGTCTCGTTGTTGTAGTCGACCTGCGGCCCGAAGTCGTACTTCAGCACCGGCCAGAGTTGGCTGCCCTGGTACGGATAGCCCGGGATGGTCGGGAATCCGACCTCGGCCTTCGTCGCGCCGACGAGCTGGCCCTGGCTCAGCTTCGGATACACGCTCGCAGGCATCGGCGTGCCGCTCAGGATGAACGCGAAGAAGGCGTCCTGCAGCGCGGCGTTCTGGTCGGACTCGGGGTTCGGGTTGGCCGGGTAGACGCAGGCGCCGGACGGCGCCGGGTTCGCGTTGTACGTGAAGCCGCCGCTGCCGCCGCCGTGCGTGGTGCCGGGGAAGTAGTAGCGATGCACGTTCGCGGGCAGCGGGATGTCCTCCTGCGCGGTCATGCCGACGAGGTCGGGCGACATCTTCTCCGCGTACATCTCCAGCGAGCCGAAGGTCTCCATGATTTCAGGACAGGTGCCCGTCTCGTTGCAGCGGTGCAGGATGCCGTTGGGCGGCAGGTTGCGCGCGCGGTTCGGGTAGTCGGCCCACCACACCGGCGCCTCGTCCCCCATCATGTAGAGGTTGGTGATGACGTCGGGCAACGCGAAGCGGGCGTTCATGAACAGCATCCGCCCGTCGATCTCGCCCCAGGCGCCATCGACCACCTTGCGGTCCTGCTCGTCCTGGTTGAAGCCGTAGAAGATCGAGCCGCGGATGAACGACGCCGACTGCGAGCCGCCGATGCTGATCACCTTCGTCGTCCAGCCGGCGATCGGGTTGGCCGTGCCGTTGGCGTCGGACGCCGCGTGGTGGAAAAACGAGATCGCATCGCGCGCGGCCGCGTAGCCGACGCCCAGCACCAGCGGATTCACCGCGGTATAGACCATCTCGTAGAGCATCGACGGGTTGAAGCCGTTCTTCATGCAGACGCGCGTCGGGTCGGGCGTGCCCGGGAAAGGAACGGTGCGGCAGTCGGCCCAGGCCCAGTCGACGCCGAGCGTCAGCGGGGTCTTGGGTCCGTCGACACCGGCCGTCGTCTGCCCCGCGATGGCGGTCAGCGTCGACTGGGTCGGGTCGGTCAGGCTGAGCGGCTTGTACGGCACCGGCGTCGTGTAGACCACCAGTTGCGCGGTGCTGCCGGTCGCGCTCGCGATGTGGCTGTAGACCTTGCCGGTGATCACCGAGCCGTCGTGGTTGACGGCGACGGGCACGACGATCTGCTGCGTCGATCCGGTATACGGCACGGTCAGCGGCGTGCAGGGGTAGGCGGTGGCGCAGTTGGACTCGATGTCGCCCTGCCAGCCGCTCTGCAGGTAGGCTGCCCCGGAGGCGATCGACGCGCCGGCCGGGATCGCGTTGCCGCCGCGGTTCGATACCTCGTAGACCAGCAGGCCGTTCGAGTTCGCCGCGCTGGCGGGCGCGGTGAGCTGGAAGCTCGACACGTACGGCACCTTGCCGTTGCCGTTCAGCGGCGCGAGCGCGATGTCCTGGATGATCGCGTTGTGCGCGTCCGCCGGGTCGAGCTCGCCGAAGATGCGCCCCTTGTAGGTCGTGTACGGGACCGGCGCGCCGCTCACGGCGGTTGTCGAGTCGATCACGATGGACGTGACGGCCGCGTGGCCCGGCAGGCTCCAGCCGAACAACGCGCCGGCCAGCGCGCCGAACTGCAGCAGCGGCGCGGCCAGGCGACGCCGCAGCGCGATGCACAGCGCGAGGAACGCCAGCGCCATCAGGCTCCAGGTCGACGGCTCGGGCACCGGCGTGGAGGCACTGCACCCGGACGAGGTGGTGCCCATGCAGGCCATGGCGTCGCCGTTGGCGTCGGTGAATTCGACGAAGAAGGTCTGGTCGAAGCTCGGGTCGGTGAATTGCGGGTCGAAGGTGAACGTCTCCTGTGCGCCCGGGCCGACTGCCGACCCCGCCGACGTGTCCGTCAGCGCGTAGCAGAAGCCGGTGCCGATCGCGAAGCCGGTGGCGGCCTGGCAGTTCATCGGGTCGTCGAAGAAGAACGCCTCGGCACTCCAGCCGGCGCGCGTCGTGGCGGCATAGGTGCCCAGCCCCGACACCACCACTTCGCTGACCGAGTAGCCGGCGCTGTTGTTGCTCAGCGTGAACGTGCCGTCGCCGCTGGACGGCACGGTCTGGGTGAGCGTGAAGTCGGGCGCCGCGGCCTGGGCCGGCGCGACCCACGCCAGGCCGAGCGCGAGGCCCAGTCCGGCGAGGCCCTGGAGCAGCGGCGAGCGACTGCGGCGCACGCTGTCGCGAGCGGGCACCAGCGGCGCGTCGGGACCGGATTGAGCGACAAGGGAATGCGGCAGCGGCGCCGCGTCGGACGGGCGGAAGGGATTTCTCACGTTGTCTCCTGATCGGTTTTCTAATCCTCCGCATCAGCAGTCGGAGATCCGATCGCCAGCGCGGCATGTTTTTTCTTTTTGCTTTTGTGGATGCAAATTAAACGGCTACGAATGCAGGCAAGTTACGGTGTTATCCCTTATAGAGACAACGTGCACGCAAATCAGGCTTTTTTGCATTGAAGACACAATTCGCTCGCCTAGAATGGCCCCATGAACGGCAACCGCCTCTCCGAACGACTGCGCGAATCGATCGAGGAAGACATCGCGACCGGCAAGCTGCTGCCCGGCACGCGGCTCGACGAGGTCGAGCTCGCGACCCGCTTCGGCGTCTCGCGCACGCCGATCCGCGAAGCGTTCCGGCTGCTGCTCGGCGAAGGCCTGCTCGAGAGCCGGCCGCCGCGCGGTGCGGTCGTCGCGCAGGTCACGCCGCAGCGCCTGATCGAGATGTTCGAGGTGATGGCCGAACTCGAAGGCATGTGCGCAAGGCTCGCCGCGCGCCGCATGTCCGACCAGGAGCTCGCGAAGATCGAGGCCGCGCACGAGGCCTGCCGCGAGTCGGCCGCGGCGCGCGACGCGGACGGCTACTTCTACAACAACGAGCGCTTCCACTACGCGATCTACGCAGCCTCGCACAACAGCTTCCTGTTCGAGCAGGCGTCGGCGCTGCAGCGCAAGCTGCGCCCGTATCGCCGGCTGCAGCTGCGCGTGCGCAACCGCGTCCAGCGCTCGTTCGACGAGCACCAGGACATCGTCGACGCGCTGCGCGAAGGCGACGCCGACAAGGCCGTGCTGAGCGTGCGCAAGCACGTCGTCGTGCAGGGCGAGCGCTTCGGCGACCTGATCGCCGGGCTGTCGCAGATGACCGGCACCGGGCCGCGCGTCGAACTGATGCCCGACGCGGCGTCGAGCGACTGAACGACCGCTTCGGCTGCGCGATGCGGCCGGCAGACGATCCTCACCGGCATTTCGCCGGCGCGCATCGCCCGTTCGTCGACCCGTCAGTCTGCAGAAAGCCGAAGTGCGCGAGGATGCGCAACCTGAACGCATGGCGCCCTCGAAAAAATGAATACCGTTGCCTCGCCGCCGCCCGCGGCCTTCTCGTCGTACCAGAAGCTCGTCGTGGGCATGCTCGCGTTCCTGCAGTTCGCGGTCATCCTCGACTTCATGCTGATGTCGCCGCTCGGCGCGGTGATCATGCCCACGCTGCACATCGACACGACGCAGTTCGGCCGCGTCGTCTCCGCGTATGCGTTCAGCGCCGGCGTGTCGGGGCTGTTGACGGCCGGCTTCGCCGATCGCTTCGACCGCAAGCGGCTGCTGCTGTTCTTCTACGCCGGCTTCGTGCTCGGCACGCTGTGGTGCGGCCTCGCGCAGACCTACGAGACGCTGCTCGCGGCGCGCGTCGTCACCGGCCTGTTCGGCGGCGTGATCGGCTCGGTGGTGCTCGCCATCGCGACCGACCTGTTCCCGCCGCAACTGCGCGGCCGCGTGATGGGCCTGATCCAGACCGCGTTCGCGGCGAGCCAGGTGCTGGGGATCCCGGTCGGCCTGTACTTGTCCAACCGCTGGAGCTGGCACGTGCCCTTCATCGCGATGGCCGCGCTCGGGCTTGCTGGCGGGCTCGTCGTCTCGATGACGATGAAGCCCGTCGCCGACCATCTCGGCAAGCCGCAGGAACACAGCCCGTTCATGCACCTGCTCCACACCGTGACCGAGCCGCGCTACACGCTCGCGTTCCTGACGGTGACGCTGCTCACGACCGGCGGCTACATGCTGATGCCGTTCAGCAGCGCGTTCGTCGTCAACAACCTGGGCATCTCGCTCGAGCACCTGCCGACGGTCTACCTCGTCACCGGCGTGTGCACGATCTTCGTCGGGCCGCTGGTGGGCAAGGCGGCCGACGCGGTCGGCAAGTTCCGCGTGTTCGTGTTCGGGACGGCGCTGTCGATCCTGATGGTGTCGATCTACACGCACCTCGGGCCGATCGCGTTGCCGGTGCTGATCGTCATCAACACCGTGATGTTCATCGGCATCTTCTCGCGCATGATCCCGTTCCAGGCGCTGGTCTCGTCGGTGCCCGCGCAGACCCAGCGCGGTTCGTTCAATGCGATCAGCGCGTCGATCCAGCAGTTCTCCGGCGCGATCGGCTCGCTGGTCGCGGGGCTCGTCGTCTCGTTCGGCGCGGACGGCAAGCTGCAGCACTTCGACGTGGTCGGCTACGTGGTCGTGGGCACGTCGCTGGCGGCGCTCGTGCTGGTGTGGAACATCGACAAGGCGATGAAGGCGCGCGCCGCGGCCTGACATCGGGTCGGTGCGTGTAGGACAGCGCGCACTCGCGGTCGAGGCCGCGTCTGGCGTCGAGGTGGACGGATGCGCGGCAACATGCGTCATCCCCGCCGAACGCCAGCACGCACACACACCATGAACACGACCGCCTCGACCCGCCCGCAACAACAAGCCCGCCACGACCGCAGCGACGCCCAGCAACGCGAACGCTTCGACGTCGACTTCGACGACGCGGCACTCGAACGCGCGCTGCGCACCGTGAGCTGGAATCCGAAGGACGTCGCGAACTTCCTGCGCACGCACAGCGGCGTGCGCTGATTCAGCGCGACTTCGGCGCGGTGCCGCCGCCGCTCGTGCCGAGATCGGCGCGCAGGTCGCCGCGCGTCGACGTGAACAGCGCCGACAACGCCGCGCGCTGACGATCGTCGAGCAACGCCACCAGTGCGTCGTGGCGCGTGCGCAGATCCTGCAGCGCCTGTTGGCGGTCGTCGCCGTCGGAGGCCGCGGCGCCGATGAAGGCATGCAGCGGCTCGGCGGCGCTGACGGTGCCCACGCCTTCAGCCAACGTCTTCTGGATCCAGCGCTCGTTGTGCTGGCCCACCTCCGCGGCGCTCGCCGCGAAATCCTGGAACGCGCGCGCCTGGGCCGGCGCGATGGCGAGGTCGGCTGGCGCGTCGCGCAGGCGGCCCGCGAACACCGCCATCAGGTCGCGCGGCATCGTCGGCTCGGGCCTCGGGCACTCGGCGGCGGGCTTGTCCTGCGACGCAGCGGCGGACTTCCCCTGTCCGCCGCCATGGCGTCCACCGCCGCCCCCGCCCATCTGCGCCGACGCGCTCGCGCCGGCGGTGGCCAGCGCCACGAACGTCGTCAGCGTCGCCAGCATGTCACGCCGGCGGCCCGGCAGGTCGCACGCCGGTTCGGTCTGTCTGCGCATCGATTCGCCCCGTGTCTGCGCCGCCCGTCGCGGCGAGCGCGATGCTGGGGCGAGCAGTTGTCGGCGGTGTGTTCGCTTTGTGGTCGAGTTGAAATCTTCCCGCCGCGCCCAGAAATGCACGGGCGGGGCGACCCCGGATTAAAGGCGCGCGGCCGCGGCGCCGATATCAAGGACACAAGGGCGCCGGCCCAACCGCTCGATGAACGCGGTCGGCCCCGCCCAATTCCGCTGAACTTCCCGGAAGGCTCCATGAGTCAGGCCAAGCCACGTACCTACCTGGACGCGCTCCAGGCCGCCTACACGGGCGCCCGGATCGCGAACGCCGCACGCGCCGCGGCCTATCACGTGCTGCCGCAAGGCGTCAGCTGCAAGGCCGACTGGGCCGGTTGGGGCGATCCGTTCTTCCACGCGACGCCGCGCCAGCAGGCGATGCTGGACGTCCTGCAGGACCTGCTCGATGGCGGCGAGAGCCACCTGCCGACGATCGCGCTGAAGGCGTCGCTGCGCCTCGAGTGCAGCGAAGCAGACGTCCTGCGCAGCCGCGACAACGTCGACGCCAACGGCGACAGCGGCTACTTCTTCGACGACGTCCTGCACGCGCTCTTCGCGCTCGACGCCCAGGAGACCGAGACGATCTTCTACGGCCTCATCGACCGCCTGATGCAGCCGACCTGCGTGCACGACCGCCCGGTCCTGCGCCGAGACTAGATCCCGAACAGCTCGCGCAGATACGGCGTGAGGTATCGGCCCTGCGGGTCCATGCGCTCGCGCAGCGCGAGGAAGTCGTCCCAGCGCGGATAGAGCGCAGCGAGCTGGCGGCCCTTGAGCGAGTGCACCTTGCCCCAATGCGGCCGGCCGCCGTGGTTCAGGCAGATCGCCTGCACCGAGTCGAAGTAGCGCTCGAACGGCATGCCGCGGAACTGGTGCACGGAGACGTGCACGCTGTCGCGCCCGTGGTTCGGGCTCAGCCACAGGTCGTCGCCCTTCACCCAGCGGTACTCGAGCGGGAACATCAGCGGGAACTCGCGGCGCGAGATCAGCGCCTTGATCTCGCGCAGCGCGTCGGCGCCGCGCGCGGCCGGCACCGACCACTCCATCTCGTTGAAGCGCACCGAGCGCACCGTCGACAGCATCGAGTGGCTCGCATCCACCTGCTCGCTGTGCGAGATCAGCGACGCGCACAGCCGGCTGATCGGCGGACACAGCGACGGCACCGTCCTGCCTATCTTGCACAACGCGCCGAAGGTCGTGTTCTCCAGCAACACGTCGTTGACCCAGCGCTTCCAGTCGTGCGCGTCGACCGGCCGCTCGGTGATGTTCCAGGCCTTGGTCTGCACGACCTCGGAATGCGGCATCCAGTAGAACTCGAAGTTGCGGTTCTTCGCGACGAGTTCGTCGGCGCGGCCCAGGCATTCCTCGAGATCCATCCGGCCGCGCTCGAGGTGCAGCCGGTACGACGGCACGAGCTTCAGGCTGATCTCGGTCAGCACGCCGAGACTGCCGAGGCCGACGCGGCCACCCGCGAACAGATCCGGATCCTCGGTGGCCGAGGCTCGGACTTCGCTGCCATCCGCGCGCAGGAACGTCATGCCGGCGATCTGCGTCGCGAGGTTGCCGAAAGCGATGCCGGTGCCGTGCGTGCCGGTGCTGGTCGCGCCGGCGATCGACTGCACGTTGATGTCGCCGAGGTTCTCCATCGCCAGGCCGTGCGCGGCGAGCGCGTCGCCGAGCGCGTACAGGCGGGTGCCGGCGCGCACGCGGGCGATACGGGATGACGTATCGACATCGACCACGCCCTGCAGCTTGTCGAGCGAGACGATCATGCCGTCGCTGGCCACCAGCGGGCTGAACGAGTGGCCGCCGCCCACCATGCGCACCGGCTTGCCGCGGCGCGCGGCGTCGCGCAGCGCGTCGACGAGTTCGGCATCGGTGCCGGGCGTGAGCAGCGGGGTGCCAGGACATTCGACGTAGCCCGACCAGTTCTTCCACATGCGCGCGGTTCTCCTCAAAAGAATGACTGGCCGTCGCCGCGATACGTCGCGACACGGTCGACGACCCGGCCGTCGGCGATCAGCAGCAGCTCGTCGAAGCGCTCGCACAGCTCGCCGGCCTTGGCATGGCGGAACAGCAGCGGGTCGCCCACGCGCAATGGTGTCGATACCGGCACCCGTACGGGTGTCTGCACTTCGCCGGCGCCTTCGGCTGAGAAAAGCTCGCAGTCGTGCGGCAGCCACGGACGCGGCAGCCGGTCCTTGCCCGCCGGGCCGGAGGCCGGATAGCCGCCGCCCGCGCACGTGACGACGCCCGCGCGCGGCACGCGCGTGACGGCCAGCGCGAAGCCGGCCGCCGGCGGCGCGCTGAAGGCGTCGTACTGGTCGAACAGCGTCGGCACGTACAGGCCCGAGCCGGCGGCGAGTTCGGTGACGCTGGCGTCGAGCCGCGTGCTCTCGAAGCTGCCGGTGCCGCCACCGTTGACGAAGCGCAGGCGATGGCCGGCGGCCACCAGCGCGGCGACGGTGTCGCGCCGGCGCACGTTGATCTCGGCGATCGACCGGCGCTTGAGCGTGCGCACGACGGCGCTCTTGATGCGCTGTCCGCGCACGCGATCCTGCAGGCCGGCGATCTGGCTTTCGTAGCCCATCAGGCCGTCGAGCCGCACGCCCGCCGTGCCGGCGATCGCCGCGGCCAGCGCGAGCGCGGCGGCGGGGCTGTCGACCGGAGAGCGATAGACGCCGAAGCGCAGGCCGGGAAAGTCGGAGGACATGTCGAGGTCGATCGCGAGCGGCACCACGACGCCCTCGGCCCGCGCGACGGCGGCGATGCGGTCGACCTGCGCGACGTCGTCGACCATCAGCGTGATGCCGCGTCCCGCGCGCAGTTGCGCTGCGACGGCGCGCAGGTCGGCCGGCTCGACCGACGGATAGGCGACGACCAGGTCGTCGAAGCCGAGCGACGCCAGCCACGCGGCCTCGGCCGGCGAGTAGCACAGCAGCCCTTGCACGGCCGGCCCGGCCGCCAGCGCGCGCCGCAGCATCGCGACGGAGCGCACCGACTTCGTCACCAGCCGGATCGGCAAGCCGCCGGCACGGCGGCGCAGCAACTCGAGGTTGGCGTCGAACTGGTCGAGATCGACGAAGGCGGCGGGCAGGCGCGCATCGCCGAGCGCGGCGCGGTAATACGCGTAGTCGCGTGCGATACCGCGCCCCGTATCGTGCGGCGTGCGCGGGCTCATGGGGTGGCGCCGGCTTGCCGATGCGCCTCGAGGGTCGCCATCAGCATGACCTTGTGGTGATCGATGAGGCGCTCGCGCAGCGGCGACTCGACCGACAACGCGAGCCGCGCCGCCGCGCCGGTGACATCGGTCAGCAGCAGCGCCAGCGCGAACACGCCGTCGGACGTCGGCAGCGACAGGATCTGCGTCAACGCCGGCACGAGGAATTCGGCGGTGCGGCGATTGTCCTCGGCGTCGAGCTCGCGCAAGCCGTGGTCGCCTTGCGCGCCGGCCCACACGGCGACGGCGGCGGGCTGGTCGCGGTAGTGGGCGAAGTAGGCGTCGACCACGCGGGTCACCGCCTGCGCCACCGGCGGCCTGCCGTCGTGCTCGACGAGCAGCTGCGCGACCTCGCGCTGCAACAGCTCGCGCACGCGCTCGAGGTTGCGCTTGGCGAGCTCGCGGATGATCGCGGCCTTGGACGGGAAGTACGCGTAGACCGAGCTGATCTGCACGCCCGCGCGGCGCGCGACCTCGCGCATCGCGAGCGCTTCCGAACCCTGTTCGACGACGAGCTCGAGCGCGACGTCGAGGATCGTCTCGACCCGCGTCTTGCTGCGTTCCTGCTGCGGCCTGCGCCGTACGTCCGCACCGGTCATCGCGCCAATCCGGCTGTGAGTTTCATGGGGCTTTCCCTGGCCGCTCGACCTCGTCGGCGGCCGGGAGGCCGGCCGCGTTTTGGAGAATTGACACGTGAGCGTTGATCACATTATATTGTGATCAACGATCATGTTCAAGCCATCCCGCGAACATGACACCCCGAGGCCAGGCTCTTTCCCATGACCTTGACTGCTGCAGCGACCCGCCCCGAGTTGACCGCCGCCGCGCTCCTGCGGCTCGCCTGCGCCTATGCGGTGGCCACCAACGGCACGATCCTGATGCCATTGATCGTCGGCATGCTGATGCGCCGCTTCGGGCTCGGCGAGGACGCGGCGACCGGCTGGGCCGGCCTCGAGATCGCCGGCATCGCCGTCAGTTGCGCGCTGCTGCCGCGCCTCGTCGCGCGCGCGCCCGAACGCTTCGCGTGGATCGGCGCGATCGGCACGTTGACCGCGCAGGCGGCCGGCGCGTGGCTGCCCGGGATAGCGCTGGTGGGCGCGTCGCGCGGCGTCGCCGGCCTGTTCGAAGGACTGCTGTTCGTGGTCGTCGCGGCGAGCCTGTCGAACCGGTCGACTGGCGAACGCGCGTGGGGGGTGATCATCCTGGTCGGCGGGATCGTCGACGGCGCGTTGCTCGTCGGCGCGGCCTGCCTGCCGCACTCGGCCGACCAGTGGCTGTTCCCGCTGTTCGCGGCGACGTTCGCGCTGATCGCGATCCCGACCGCGCGCGCAGGCCGGCACGCGGCCGATGTCGACGCCCGCGGCGATACCGTCCCCCGTACCGCCGCCTCGCGCGACGCCGCCGCCCGCCGCTGGTCGGCGCTCGTTCCGATCTGGGTCGTGATGGTCCTCGTCTACGGCGTGCTCGCCGCGCAATGGGCCATCGCCGACATCAACGGACACCGCATCGGCCTGCCGCCGGCGCGCAGCGGCCTGCTGCTGTCGCTCGCGTCGGTGATCGGCCTGGCCGGCTGCCTGGCCGCGTCGCATCGCCGCAGCCACGCGCTGCGGCTACCGATCATCCGGGCCGCGCAGGTCGCGATGGCGGGGGCGGTCGTCTGGTTTTTTGCCGTGTCCGGGGGGGCCGGCTTTTTTATCTCCCAATTGCTGGTGACGCTCGCGTTCTACGCGATCACGCCCTTCCTCACGGCGCGGCTGTCGGAACTCGACGCCGACGGCTCGCTCGTGGCGCGCAGCATCGTCATCACGTTCGCCAGCGTCGCGGCCGGCACCGCGCTCGCCGGCACGCTGCTCACGCAGGCCGGCCCGCTCGGCTGCGGGCTCGCGCTCGGCGCCTGCGCGCTCGCGTCGATGCCGTTCGCGCGCGCCGCGTTCGGCGCGCGTGCGCGGGCGGACGCGAGCGCGGGCGATACCGCACCCCCTATCGCGGCGCCGACCCCCGAAGCGTCCTGATCCTCAATCCGCCCCTTGTCGACACCTGGATTCGCGATGAACAACCACCCGGCTCCGTCCAAGAAGTCCTCCATCGCCCGACATGCCCACGCCGATGCCCGCGGGATGCGCAGCGCGCTGTCGCTCGCCGCGCTGGCCTGCCTGCTCGCGCCCGTCGCGAGCGCGTGGGGCCAGGCTGCGTCGGCGCCGGCGTCGGCAGCGGCGCCCGCTGCGGCCGCCTCGGCCTCCGCACCGGCGACCTCGGCGTCCGCGACCGAAGTGCAGTCGGTCACCGTCACCGGCAACGGCCGCGCGCAGGTGCTGCAGAGCGTGCCGATCGCGCTGCAGGTCGTCACGAGCGAGCAGATCGACAAGCTCGCCGCGTCGAACCTCGGCGGCCTCGACGGCTACATCCCCGGCCTGCAGGTCAACGCCGACCAGCCGACACAACCGATCTTCTACCTGCGCGGCATCGGCACCGGCGACTTCGGCATCGGCACCGACTCGCCCGTGGGCGTCTACGTGGACGGCGTCTACACCGGCAAGACCGGCGGCGCGTTGCTCGACTTCAACGACGTCAAGCGCATCGAGGTGCTGAAGGGCCCGCAAGGCACGCTGTTCGGCCGCAACAGCGCCGGCGGCGCGATCTCCGTCGTCACCAACGATCCGGCGGGCACGTTCTCGGCGAACGGCCTCGCGCGCTTCGGCAACTACGGATCGAAGCATCTCGAAGGCGTCGTCAACGACCCGATCAACGAGGATCTCTCGCTGCGCGTCAGCGCCACCGGCAACTTCAGCAACGGCTGGCAGCGCGACGCCTCGACCGGCCAGCATGAACGCGGCGACCACGACTGGGGCACGCGCGCCGCGCTGCGCTGGGCCCCGAGCGACGACACCGACGCCGTGCTGTCGTGGGAGCACGAGGATCTCGACCAACGCGCCGTTCCGTCGATCGGCCTGCTGGCCACGCCGGCCTTCGGCGCCGACCCGTCGACCTACCGCGACCCGCGCCACGCGCCGCTGCTCAACGACGCGCAAGGCGACAAGGAGTCGCGCACCTTCAACGGTGTCACGCTGCGCGTCGATCACGCGCTCGGCTGGGCCGACTTCACGTCGACGACCGCCTGGCGCCACTTCGACGCGGTCAACCGCGAAGACAACGACGGCACGAACGACCCGGCCACCTACTTCTCGACCGGCAACGTCGAAGGCAACACGACGTGGCAGCAGGAGTTCAAGCTCGCTGGCCACAACAGCACCGTCGACTGGGTCGGCGGCGCGAGTTTCTTCTTCGAGCGCGCCAGCCAGACGAGCGAGATCCACACCAACACCGATTCGCTCGACACGCTGTTCGGCAATGTCGCCGGCGTGGCGCCGTACGCGACCATCGACCAGCTCGCGCAGGCCGTCGGCATCCCGGGCGTCGAGGTGCTCGGGCAGGGCTGGCAGGAGAACATGTTCAACCGCGGCAGCTACCAGGCGTACGCGCTGTACGGCGACACGATCTGGCACCTCACGCCCACGACCAACCTCACGACCGGCCTGCGCCTGACGCGCGACGAGAAGCGCTTCAGCTGGTACAGCCCGCTGCGCAGCGCGCCCGGCCTCGATCCGCAGCTCGACGCGCTGAACGCGGCCGACTTCTTCCCGACGCTGGTCGGCGCGGGCGCGCTGTCGCAGCAGGACGCCGACACCCTGCAGGCCCTCACGTCGAGCAACCAGTTGATCAACGGCCAGGGCGCGTCGGCGGCGCCGCTGCGGGTGCGCAAGTCGTGGAACAACGCGAGCCCGCGCGTCGTGCTCGACCAGCACTTCGGTCCCGACGCCATGGTCTACGGCTCGGTCACCCGCGGCTACCAGTCCGGCGGCTTCAACGCGCTCGCGGTCAACGGCGACTATTCGCCCGAGACCGTCACCAGCTACGAGCTCGGCGCGAAGGGCCAGTGGCGCGACGCGGGCCTGATGTACAGCGCCGCGCTGTTCCACTACCAGTACGACAACCTGCAGTCGCTGTCGCTCGTCACGACGGGCAGCGCGTCGGGCCTGCCGGCCTACGAGGTGAGCTCCAGCAACGAGAAGGCGGACGGCTTCGACGTCGACCTGCACTGGCGCGCCAGCCCGCACTTCGTGTTCTACGGCGCCGCCGAATACATCGACCAGAAGTACCGCAACCACCAGGCGAGCGACGGCACGGACACCTCGGGCCAGCCGGTCGGCACGCCCAAGGTGATGGCCACGCTCGGCGGCGACACGATGTGGCCGCTGGCCGGCGGCACCGCGACCGCGACGCTCCAAGGCGCCTACACGAGCGCGCAGCGCTGCAATGACGACTCGATCGCGCAAGGCACCTGCCTGACCACGCCGACGTTCCGCGTCGGCACCGCGACGACCCGCCTCGACGCCCGCGTCGGCTGGGACACCGCCGGCGGCGACCACGCGCCGCGCTGGGGCGTCGCGCTCGTCGTCAACAACCTCACCGACCGGCGCTACGTCACCGGCATCAACTACATCGCCGCGAGCCTCGGCTCGCCGTACGCGACGATCAGCGCGCCGCGCCTCATCTCGCTCGAGCTGCACGCCGGACTTTGATACCTCACCCCCGTATTCACGTCCTCTCGGCGACCTGGTCGCAATCGGCCTGCAGGCCCTGCACGGCCGACTCGAGCTCCGTGCGCAGCCACGCGCGCAGCGCCCGGATCGGCGGCCAGTCCTGCAGGCCGGCCGGATAGACGAGCTTGTGCGACGACACGCCGTCGCGGATGAACGAGAAGTCGCCGATCTTCGCGAGCCGGCCCGCGCGCAGCGCGTCGGCCGCGAACATCTCGCGTGCGACGGCGAAGCCAAGCCCCTGCTCCGCGGCCTGCAGCATCAGGCTGAGGTCGTTGAAGCGCGCGACGGGCACGGCCGTCGCGACGACGCCCGCCGCCTTGAACCAGTCGGCCCACACCTCGGGGTCGCCCAGCAGCGGCTCGCGCGCGACCGCGTCCAGCGGCCGGCCGGCCAGGCGACGCACGGCCTCGGGTGAGCCGACGGCGATCAGCGGCGTCGGGCCGTCGTAGAGGCGCTCGGCGACCAGGCCGGGCCACGGACCGTCGCCGGTGCGCAGGCCGGCGTGGAAGCCGGCGCGTTGCAGGTCGACGGTCTCGAAGGTGGCGTCGATCTCGAGCGGGATGTCCGGATGCTGGCGATGCCAGCTCGCCATCCGCGGCAGGAACCAGCGCTGCGCGAACGACGGGATCATCGTGATGCGCAGCGGCTGGCCGTCGCCGCAGGCCGCGACCGTCGCCGCATGCACGCCCTCCTGGATGCGATCGAGCGCCGGCGCCACGTTGCGCAACAGCGCCTGCCCCGCGTCGTTCAGCACGATGCCGCGACCCACGCGATCGAACAGCGCGAAGCCGAGCCGCTCCTCGAGCCCGGCGATCTGCTGGCTCACGGCGCTGTGCGTCAGGTGCAGCGCCTCGGCCGCCTGGCGCAGGTTCTGGTGCGTGGCGGCGGCCACGAAGGTCGGCAGGACGTTGAGCGGGATCTTGGGCATCGGTCGGGCGTCGCGGAGCGGAAGGTCGGTAAGCGAGGCTTACCAATGCTGCCTGTTTATATCGCTTTTCGCGCGTCACCCTCGGTCATAACCTTACTGAATCGACAACGCAACGAGTTCACCATCATGACCACCCTCCCCGTCTGCAACGTCCCCGGCATCACCCGCGGCCGCCGCCGCAGCCTGCTCCGGCGCGCCGTCGCGTGGTTTCTCGAGCCCGGCATCGGCGAACTCGATGCGCGCACGCTCGCCGACATCGGCGCCTCGCAGACGCTGCGCGCGCACGCCGAATGGCGCGCCGCCTGGCGCCGCGGCCTGGATCCCGCGCGTTGGCATGGCCTGTGACGCGACCCTTCTTCGACATCCACCTCGATGGAGCCCCTCATGACCGAATCCCTCGCCCGCGCTTCGGCGCTGCTGCTCGCCGCCACCATCACCGCCGGCAACGTCGCCGCCACGCAGGCGCTCGCGCATCACCAGGTCGCGCTCGTCGAAGCCGCCGCCGCGAGCGCCGCGCCCACGCGTCACGCGAGGGCCAGCGGCACCAGCGTGGCCTCGATGAAGGCGATGTGGCGCTGACAGCGCGCCGCCGCGGGCGGCCGGCTCAGCGCGCGGCCAGCGCCATCATGTCCGCCCACTCGTGCACGTGCACGCCCGGCGCGCCGTCACGCGCGGCACGCTGCATCGCGCGCGCGACATCCGCGCCGGCAATGCCGCGAAAGCGGCGCGCGCCGCCGACGAGCAGCCAGTCGATCGCCGGCCACGCCGCGATGATCGCGCGCTCGAGCGGCCGCTTCTCCTCGCGCTGCCCCAGCATCTGCGACGGCCGGAAGACGTGCGTGCGCGCGATGCCGAGCGCGATGACGTCGCGCTCCGTCTCGCCCTTCGTCCGCAGGTAGAACGCCGACGCGGTGGTGCTCGCGCCGACCGACGAGACGAGGAACACGCCCATCGCGCCGCGCGCCTTCGCCAATGCGGCCGCGCGCACCGGGTAGTCGTGGTCGACGCGGTAGTAGCTGGCGTCGTCGGGCACCTTCTTGCGCGTCGTGCCGAGCGCGATGAACACGTCGTCCACGACGATCCGGTCGGCCAGGGCGTGGAGCGAGTCGAGATCGCCGACGAGCGTGGTCAGCCGCGGGTGCGACCAGCCGGGATCGCGCCGCACGACGATCGTGACGCGGTCATGCTCCGCGCCCCCCAGCAGGTCGCGCACGAGCATCGCGCCGACGAAGCCGGTGGCGCCGAAGACGAGGGCGTTCTTCATCGCATCGATGATAGGCGTGGCGCGGTCATCGGGGGACGAAGTCGAGCCGGATCGGCTCTTCCCCGACGCGCCTGGGGCCGTCGAACAGCACCTCGACGCCCATGCCGTTGCCCGACGAGTCGGCCGTGACCAACGCGTAGCCATCGTCGCCCGGCGTCACGTGGACGGCGTCGACGTGGCAGGCGAAGCGCGTCGGCCCGGCGCCGATGTCGGCGTCGAACTCGAAGTCGTCGATGTTGGCGAAGTCGACCGGGTCGCTGTTCGCGAACGGATACGGGGCGTAGAGCGCCGAGGCGTGGATCGAGTGCGCGACGACGGCGGCCCCATCGCTCAGGCGCGTCACGGTGATGCGCGCATGGTTCGAGACGTGCTCGTCGCCGGACAGGAAGACGATGCCGCGGTCCGGCACCTCGCCGTCGCCGCGGCCCATCCCGTGCAGGTGCACCAGGGCGAGCAGCCGATGCAGCGAGGACGGATACCCGTCCCAGGCATCGGAGCGCAGCGCCGTCGGGTTGTCGACGGGGTCGGGTCGCACGCCGCGCGCCGCGTCCGCGACGACGCGGCGGCGCGGCAGCACCATCGACGCCGACGTGACGAACGAGACGCCGGCACCGACCGTGGCGAACCAGGCCTGCAACGCATCGAACTGCGCCGTCCCGAGGATCGATGCCTCGCCGATCGTGACGGCCAGGCGCGGCGTGCGCTTGGAGCGCGCATCGGCCAGGAAGGCTTGCCGGCCCGCGACGCTGCCGGTCGCCCACGTGGGCTGGTCCTGGACCTGCTGGCCGGCGTTCAACGGCCCCTGGCCGCACTGCTGGGCGCGGTAGGCGAGCAGGCCGTCGACCAGGATCTCGTCGTTGCTGAATCCGTCGCGCGGCCGGCCGTCCGCGTCGAAGGCATCCTCGCGGGGATAGGCGTCCCAGGGATCGCGCTCCCAGTTGTCGACGATCTCGTGGTCGTCGAAGCGCATCGTCGTCGCCAACCGGCCGAGCACCGCGCGCGGCCCGCGTGCGCCGAGGAAGGCCTCGTAGGACAGGCGCAGCCGATCGTCCTGGATCTTCGGATCGAACAGGCCGGCCGACGCGTCGGCGTAGACCTGGTCGCCGAGCAGCAGCAGTTGCGAGGGAACGGGACGTCCCGCCGTGTCGGCGTCGGGCTTGACCAACCTCGCGAGCCAGTCGTACGACGCGTCCGCCGGGCCGGGCCGGCCGCCGCTGGGCGTGCCGGGCGCCGTGCGATCGAGCATGCCGCCAGGATATTGGCAGCTCGCGACCGCGACCGTGACGCGCCCGCCCGCCGCCGCGGGCGCCGTCGACGGCGGCAGCCGTAGCAGCGAGGCTTCCATCTCGGCCGCGGAGATCAGCTCGAACGCCCGTCTCGCGGCGGCGGCGAATGCGGGGACGATCACGTCGATGTTGTCCGCGATGATCGTGCTCCAGGCCTGGCCGGGATCGGGATCGTCGCCGTCCGGATCGCTCGGGTAGCCGATCCGCCGCGGGTCGGGTGTGGCGCCCGCGTCGTTCGTGTCGTTCATGCCGACCGCTGTCGCCGCCCGGCGCGTGGCCCGCTGGATCGACAGCCGCTGTTTCGCGACGCCCAGCGCCTCGCCGTCCATCACGATCATCTCGAGGAAGCTCGAGATCGTGACGGGCTCGATCGCCCCGAAGCCGTGCGTCTCGGGCGCGCCGATCTCGCTCGACTGGTTGTAGACCGCGAGCACGAGAAGGCCTTCGGCCGCGGCCGGCAGGGTCGGGTCGGTCGACCCGAGCGAGAAGCTCAGGCGCGCCGTGTTGTCGTCGCGGTCGATCGGGTACAGCAGCGCCACCTTGATCACGTCCAGCCACTGGGCCTCGTCGGTCACGAGCGTGCCGTTGTCGTCCATCGGCTCGTAGCGCCCGTGCCCGTCCTTCGCCACGGGCGTGAAGAAGACCGCGAACGGCATGCCGCGGCCGGTGGAATCGCCCAGCGAATAGTGGTGCGGCCGCGCCTGCGCGCGGACGCCGAACGACGGCACGACCGCGGTGAACGAGAACGTCGGCCGGCCCTGTTCGGGCGCGGGCTTCGGCAGGCCGGGCGCGTTGGCGTCGAAGAAGGCGAGCACGTCCTCGAACGTGCGCGTGTTGTCCTTGCCGACGAGGCAGTCCTGGTGTCCGTACTTGGGATAGACGCGGAAGTCGTAGGCGCGGCGGTTGTCGAAGTGCTTGTCGCAGGCGACGAGCGTGTCGTGGAAGTGCTTGGCGGAGAGCACGTCGGCCAATCCGTTCGCCTCGCCGTGGACGCTGAAGAGCGGTATGCCGCCAAAGGTCTCGCGCAGCCGCTCGGGCAGCGTGTAGCGGTTGTAGCCGTGGCTGTCGGTGATCGTGCGGTCGCCGGCGAAATGGATCGCCTGCGAGACGGTGTCGACGTTGAGCGGGCCGAACAGGTCGTCGATCGCGTCGAGCACGGGCTCGGGCATGTTCTCCACGTTGAAGTCACGGCCGTACAGCGCGTCCATGCGGTGGCGCGTGCCGACCCACGGCGTGCGCTTCCACGGCGTCCACAACGGGTTCTCGATGTCGAACTCCTCTTCGGGATAGGGCAGCGTCGCGAGCAGGCGGTCGATCAGCTGGTCGAGCAGCGACGGCGGCTGGGCGGGGCGGAACTGGTAGTCGCTGATCGGCAGGTAGGTCTTCAGCGTGCGGATCATGTAGGCACGGAAGACGTTGGCCGGCGTCATGATGACGGCCGGCGGCACCTGCGAGATCGCGAGGCTGTTGACGGACTGCGCCAGCGGCCCCTTGCCGGCCGGCCAGCACGCGGGCAGCGGCTGGTGGTCGAGCAGCGCCATCGACAGCATCGCCGAGCCCATGCAGTGCGCGAGCACGTCGACCCGGGGCGCGCCGGTGCGTTCGAGCACGCGCCGTATCGCCATCGGGATGTCGGCGCGGGCGACCTGCTCGAACGTCCACGGCTGCGTCGCCAGCGGCATGCCGGCGCTCGTGCGCAGGTCGACGACCCAGACGTCGCGACCCCGGCCCCACAGGAACTGCGCGAGGTTCGGCTTGATCGCCGGATGCGTGAACGTGTTGCCGCTCACGCTGTAGCCGTGGAACAGCACGACCGGCAGCGGCTGGCCCGGCGTCCAGCTCGGCTTGCCGTCGGCGGTCTTGCCGCGGTAGTGCGAGAGCCGGATGTCGACGCGCCGGCCGTCCGCCATCTCGTCGACCTGGTAGCACGCGAAGTCGAACGGCCCCGCCTCGGGCAGCGCGATCGGCAGGCGTTCGAAGCGGCGCGACTTCGGCGCGTCGGGCGCGCGGAAGCTCCAGGCGTGCGTCTGCAGCATCATGCGCGCGAGGAACAGCAGCAGCGAGCCGACCTCGCTCAGCGCGCCGGGCTGGTCCTGCTGGTCGACGACGCGCAGCAAGGGCAGCCCCTGGCGCGCGAGGAAGCCGGTGTCCAGTACCAGCGGGCCCGGCGCGGCGGCGTTCGGGAACTGTTCGACCTCCAGCGTCATCAACTGGCGCCACGGATTCGATCGGCGCGAGTAGGTGAACGTCTTCTTGCCGCAGACGCGGTGCCCGATGAAGTCGGCCGGGTTCAGCTTGCGGTAGTCGTTGGCGGGCGCCATCGAGACGATCTCGAGGTCGTAGGCCAGCAGCCGCCGATCGCCGGCGCGCGTCGCCAGGCGCAGCGCGCCGACGGCGCGCGAGACCACGCCGCCGCCGCGGGTCGACGGCGGCGGCTTGCCCGAGAACAGGTTCGATGCCCAGTCGACGACGGCCAGCACCGTGTCGCGCAAGCCGCGGTTGCGGATCCACGCCCACAGCCCGCGCGCGAGGCGGACGAGCGGCGTCGACGGCTCGTGCTGGAACGCCTGCAGCGTGCCCTTGAAGGTGCCGACGGCCAGCGCGTCGCTGTCGGGGGCATCGATGTCGTCGCGCGGGCGCGTGGCGAAGATGCGCAGCCGGCCCTGGCCGGGCTTCACCCGCAGCGGCCTGGCGCCTTGCGGGCCGATGAGCGCGGCGACGCGCGCCGGCGTGAAGCGCAGGGTCAGCTCGACCCACAGCTGGTCCGGCAGCGGCTGCAACGGGATCGCGTTCTCGATCCCCGAGATCGCCATGAGGCCCGACATCCGCTCCACGATCTCGATGCGCGTGGGCCGCGGCTTGAACGGCGCCGCGGGCGGCTTGAAGACCGGGCGGACGTCGTCGCGCCGCGCGCCGGGCGGCGCGCCGTAGCGCCACTCGTCGCAGAGCCGGCGCACCGCGCGCAGCGCGACGCTCGCGATGGTCAGCGACGGGTTGATGCCCAGCGACGTCGGGATGATCGCGCCATCGAGGACGATCAAGCCCTCGTGGAACGCGGCGCCCTGCAAGCCGGGCGCCGCGTCGAACACCCGGCCGCAATGGTCGACGACGCCGCGCTCGACGTCGTCGCCCATCGGACAGCCGCCGAGCGGATGCACCGTGACGAGCGACCCGTTCTTGCCCGCGAAGAGGAAGTCGAGCTCGTCGGGCAGCATCTTCCACAACGGGTTCGCGAGCACGCGCCCGCCGACGCCCGACGCCGCGAAGCGCCGTGCCAGCGCGGTCTGGCGCGCGGCGAATCCGGGCTCGTCGCCGATGGTCTTCCAGTCGACCGTCAGGCCGCCGTCACCGTCGAACCAGCACGCGGGATGCGACACGTTGCGCTTGAGCGTGCCGCTCGCGCTGTCGCGTCCGAGCATCGCGACCATCAAGGTCTTCGAGATCGCCGCCGGATCGACGGCGCAGGGATCGGTGCCGTCCCGGCCCGGCCCGAGGTAGGTGCGCCAGTCAGCGGCCTTGAGCATGTCGATCGCCGCGGCGGTCGTGACGGTCTCCTGCATGATCCACCGCAGCGGGCCGGGCACGCTCATGTCCTGGACGACGCCGCCGCCGCTGGCGCGCAGGTCGATCATCGTCGCGATCGTCGGGCCGGGCCGACGCGCAGGGTCGGAGTCGAGCGGCCGGCTCTCGTCGTTGACGGCGTCGATGGCGCGGCGGGTGTCGTGGGAGACGGCCATCATGTCGCCGTTCGCGGAGAAGCGCTGGCCGAGCATCGGCGAGAAGCGCAGCTCGTCGCTGCTCGATCGCATCAGGATCTCGGTCGAGCCGAGCGTGCCGGCCGCGAGCACGACGCGGCGCGCATACAGCACGAGCGCGCCGCCCTGGCGGCGGCGCAGTTCGGTGTCGGTGTGGACGACGTCCAGCGCCCACAGCGGCTCGCCGGCCGGGCCCGTCGCGTCCTTCGCGCGCGCGACGCGCAGCACGGTCGCGCCCGCGTACAGGCGCGCGCCGGCCTGCGTCGCGCGGGCGAGCAGCGTGGCGTCGAGCGAGAGCTTGGCGTTGTGGTTGCAGCCGGTGGCGCAATCGCCGCAGCCGATGCAGCTGTCGACGCGCACGCCCGCCGAGGTCGTGAACGTGCCGTCGCGCGCGAGCGCCACCGTGATCGGCACGTGCTTGAACAACGCGCC
>FTDG01001225.1_pt1 | contig 21534 bp, 9 predicted proteins | sample 1639751 | NCBI WGS metagenome assembly FTDG01 (sample SAMEA3914869, study PRJEB12502) | metagenome | biome: forest; material: soil | place: USA | collected 2012-03-12 | depth 0.1 m
CCGACGACAGTCCCGCGACCGGGCCGGCCAGGCCGCGATCGTGCGCGATGCGCGCGGCGCGCCACGTTGTTCGATACGTGATCCCCACAGCAGGAAATCCGGACCCGATCGGGTCAAATGCGGACAGCCTCGAACCAGGATCACGACTTCTCCAACGCGATGGACTTGCGACAACTGCGCTACTTCGCCGCCGTGGCGAGGACCGGCCACATGACGCGCGCCGCCGCGGAGCTGGGCATCCAGCAGCCGCCGCTGAGCCAGCAGATCCGCGCGCTCGAGACGCAGCTGGGCCTCGCGCTGTTCCATCGCCATCCCAAGGGCATGACGCTGACCGACGGCGGCCGCCTGCTGCTCGCCGAGGCGACGCGCATCCTCGACGACGTCGACGCCACCGAGGCCCGCATGCGCCGCATCGCGCAAGGCCGGGTCGGTCGGCTCGACGTCGGCTTCACCAGCAGCGCGGCCGCGCATGCCTTCACGCCCGCGCTGCTGCGCGAGTTCCGCGCGCATCACGCGGGCATCGACCTCGCGATCAAGGAGATGAACGCGGCCGAACTCACCGAGGCCGTCGCGGAGTCGCGGCTGCACTGCGCGGTGCTGCGCGTGCCGGTGCAGCGGCCCGACGGGCTCGTGTTCGAGACGCTGCTGCGCGAGCCGGTGCGCGTGGCGCTGCCGCTCGGCCACCCGCTCGCGACCGCGCGCGCGCACGGCGCCGCGCGCGCGCGTCCCGCGGTGGCGCTGCGCGACCTGCGCCACGACGCCTTCATCCTGGTGCGCCGCCCCGGCGCGCCCGGGCTCTATGCGAACCTGCTCGCGCTGTGCGTGGAGGAAGGCTTCGCGCCGGCCATCGCGGCCGAGGTCGATCGCATGATGACCGGGCTCAACCTCGTCGCCGCGGGCGTCGGCGTGACGGTCGTGCCCGCGTCGATGGAGGGTGCGCATCCGGACGCGATCGAGTTCCGGCCGCTCGCCGAGAGCGCCCGGCTCGACGCGCCGTTGACGCTCGTGTGGCGCGAGGCCGAGTGCGACGGGCCGACGGCGCACTTCGTCGCGCTCGCGCGCCAGATCGCGCTCGGCCACCCGCCGCGCGCCGCGCGACGTTGACGCGCATCGGCACGACGCGTCATTCCAGCGCGGTCGCCGGCCCGAAGAACTCGTAGCGCACCTGCGCGTCGGGCACGCCCAGCGCAGCGAGGTGCTTCTTCATCGCGCGCATGAAGCCGGTCGGGCCGAGGAAGTAGACGTCGACGTCGCGTCCCTGCGGCAACCAGTCGGCCAGGTGTTGCAGGCCGATCTGCCCGACGGCGTGCGGTGCCGGCGCGTCGTCACGTGCGCCCGCGTGGCGTTCGTAGCAGTAGAAGCGCTGCAGCTGCGGATGGCGCGCGGCGAGGCCGTCGATCCAGTCGCGGAACGCATGCACGCCGGCATCGCGCGCGGCGTGGATGAAGCGGATCGGCCGGCCGCTGGCGAGCGCCGACTGCAGCATCGCGAGGGTGGGCGTGATGCCGACGCCGCCGCTGATCAACACCAGCGGCCGCGCGCTCTCGGCGAGCGTGAAGTGGCCGGCCGGCGGGAACAGCTCGAGCACGTCGCCCGCGTGCACGCGATCGTGCAGGAAAGTCGACACGAGCCCGCCCGGCTCGCGCTTGACGCTGATGCGGTAGCCGACGCCGTCGCTCGCCGCGGACAGCGAGTAGTTGCGCCGCACGTCCTGGCCGTCGATGTCGAGTCGCAGTCCGACGTACTGCCCCGGCTGGTGCGCGACCACGGCGCCGCCGTCGACCGGCAGCAGGTGGAACGACGCGATCTCGTCGCTCTCGGCCACCTTGCGCGCGACCTTGAAAGGCCGCCCGCCGCGCCAGCCGCCCGGCTGCGCCGCGGCGTGCGCGTAGGCTGACGCCTCGGCGCCGATCAGGATCTGCGCGAGCTGGCCGTAGGCCGCGGCCCAGGCGTCGATGACGGCGTCGGTCGCGACCTCCGCGCCGAGCACCGCGCGGATCGAGCGCAGCAGGCAGCCGCCGACGATCGGGTAGTGCTCGGGCTGGATCTGCAGCGAGACGTGCTTGTTGACGATGACGGACACGAGGTCGCCGAGCCGTTCGAGCTTGTCGATGTGCCGCGCATACATCAACACGCCGTTGGCGAGCGCGCGCTGCTGCGTCCCGCTGCGCTGGTTGGCCTGGTTGAAGAACGGCTGCACCTCGGGATGCTCGCGCAGCAGTGATTCGTAGAAGTGCGTGGTCAACGCCTCGCCGCCGGTTTCGAGCAGCGGGACGGTGGCCTTGACGATGGCGCGGTGGTCGGCCGAAAGCATGGAGATCTCGTTTCGTGGTGGCTGGTCGTACGGGTCATGACTCAAGACCCGTGCCCGCGCCGCTGGCTTTGCGAATCAACCACTTGCGGCGGCTCGTAGTCGTTTAGACTCTGAGCAGCCGAAGTCATATCGACCGCCACGGAGTCCCTTTGACTCGCCCTGCTTTCATCGACGCCTTCCTGCCGCTGCTGCGCGACCTCTCCCGCGACCTGCCCGCCGCCGAGCGCTATCGCCGGCTGCTGCACGCGGTGCGCCAGCTGTTCGACTGCGACGCCTGCGCGCTGCTCAGGCTGGACGGCGACGCGCTGCTGCCGCTGGCCGTCAGCGGCCTCAGCGAGGACACCCTCGGCCGACGCTTCCGCATCGCCGACCACCCGCGTTTCGCCGTGCTGATGGCCAGCGACAAGCCGACCTGCTTCGACTCCGCCAGCGCCCTGCCCGACCCGTACGACGGCCTCGTGAACGATGACGGCGACCCGGGCCACGCCGCGCCGCGCGACCTCGCGGTGCACGACTGCATGGGCTGCCCGCTGCACGTCGACGGCAAGCCCTGGGGCCTGCTGACGCTCGACGCGCTCGCGCCGGGCCAGTTCGCCGGCATCGACCTGCGCGACGTGCAGACCTTCGCGGGCATCGCCGCGGCCACGGTCAGCGCGGCCGAGCGCATCGTCGGCCTCGCCCGTGCGCTCGAGGAGCAGCGCTCGCGCGCGGACGGCTATCGGCACGCGGCCGACGTCCACGCCGCGCGCGCGCCGGTCGGCCGCAGCACGGCGTTGCGCCAGATGCTGGCCGAGCTGCAGGTGGTGGCCGACAGCGACCTCACCGTGCTGATCAAGGGCGAGACGGGCACCGGCAAGGAGCTCGTCGCCAAGGCGATCCACGGCGCGTCGCCGCGCGCCGACAAGCCGCTCATCACCATCAACTGCGCGGCGCTGCCCGAGACGCTGGTCGAGAGCGAGCTGTTCGGCCACGTGCGCGGCGCATTCTCGGGCGCGAGCGCCGACCGGCGCGGCAAGTTCGAGCTCGCGCACGGTGGCACGCTGTTCCTCGACGAGGTCGGCGAGCTGTCGCTGGCGGTGCAGGCCAAGCTGCTGCGCGTGATGCAGAGCGGGCAACTGCAGCGCGTCGGCTCCGACCGCGACCACCATGTCGACGTGCGCGTGATCGCCGCGAGCAACCGCGACCTCGCCGACGAAGTGCGCCAGGGCCGCTGCCGCGCCGACTTCTACCATCGCCTCAGCGTCTATCCGCTGCAGGTGCCGCCGCTGCGCGAGCGCGGCAACGACGTGCTGCTGCTCGCCGGCTTCTTCCTCGAGGAGAACCGCGCACGGCTGGGCCTCGGCGGCCTGCGCCTCACGAGCGACGCCGAGGACGCGCTGCTGCGCCACGACTGGCCCGGCAACGTGCGCGAGCTCGAGCACCTCGTCGCGCGCAGCGCGTTGAAGGCGCTGTCCGCGCAGGCCGTGAAGCCGCGCATCCTGAGCCTCGACGCGTCGGACCTCGGGCTCGCGGCCGATGCGCCGCCGGCGATCGCCGCGTCGCCGCTGCAGGCGCACCCCGCGTCCGCCGACGACGCGCCGCGCACGACGATGCGCGACGCGGTCGAGGCCCTCGAGCGGCGCCTCATCGAACAAGGACTGCAGCGCAACGCGGGCAACTGGGCCGCGACGGCGCGCGAGCTGGGCATGGATCGCGCGAACCTCAACCGCTCGGCGCGGCGGCTGGGGTTGAAGTCGCCGAATGGATGAAGCAATGCATGAACTTATGCGCCGTGCGAGGTCGTGCGAATGCAAAGATGGTCAACGCGACGAGGCATCTCATCGTTTTCACTGGACGAGCGCCCCCTGGCTCGCCGCTTGCTAGTTGTGTTTGTCAAGGACAGCCGTCGGAGGGCATATGAAAATTGCTGGCGAATCGGAATCCGCACCCTGGAAGCCGCTCGGCGAACGCGTGATGCGCGCGCCGCCGGCGCAGCCCGAATGGAAGCCGTTGACCCATGCGCCGTGCATCGAAGTCAACCGCCAGGGTCAGCTGCGCACCAACCTGCCGCTGCCGAAGTGAGGCCCCCACGCTCGCTGGCGCTCGCTGCCCCCCGAGGGGCGTTCCGCGAGCGGCCTGGCAGAGCCAGTTCCGCCGCTCCCTGGAACCTCGCGTGCGATGGGTGAGCGGCAGCGCCGGGCAATGCGGGCCGTGCCAGGCAACGAGTCATTGAGCCTGTGAAGGCTCGGCGTGCTGCGCGGGTTCCTCCCGAGGCCGCGGCATCGCGTTCACCTGCGAAGATACGGCTTTCGTGTCCACACCGGGACACACGTCGGAGATCCGCATGAAAGCCACCTGGAACGGGGCCGTCCTGGCCGAGAGCGATGACATCGTCATCGTCGAAGGCAACCACTATTTTCCCGAGAGCAGCCTGAAGCGCGAGTTCGTCACGTTCAGCAACCATCGCACGAGCTGCCCGTGGAAGGGGCAGGCGTACTACTACACGCTGTTCGTCAACGGCGAGATGAACCCGGAGGCCGTCTGGTACTACCCGGAGCCGACCGAGGCCGCCGCCAACATCAAGGGCCGCGTCGCGTTCTGGAAGGGCGTGAAGGTCGAGTAGCTTTCGCCTCCCGCGTCGCGGCGCCTGCCGCAAGGCCGTCCGAGCGTCCTCGGCGGCGCAACACAACCACCCGAATCCACCATGCGACCTTTCCATTCACTGCACCTGCTCGCGGCCCTCGCCGCGGCGACGTTCACCGGCACGATCGCCGCCCAGGACGCCGCGCCCGTCGCGGGCCAGGCGCCGTCGTCCGCGGCCGCAGCCGTGACCGCCGCGTCGGGCGTGCCCGCGCACGCCGCCGAGACCCCGCTCACGAGCTTCCCGTACACGCCGGTGCTCGACACCACCGCGATGGACACCAGCGCGAACCCGTGCACCGACTTCTACCAGTACACCTGCGGCGGCTGGCAGAAGAACAACCCGATCCCGTCCGACCAGTCAAGCTGGGACGTCTACGCCAAGATGGCGCAGGACAACAAGCGCGTGCTGTGGGGCATCCTCGACCGCCTCGCAGCCCAGCCCGACGGCCGCACCGTTTCGCAGCAGAAGATCGGCGACGCGTTCGCGGCGTGCACCAACGAGAGCCAGATCGAGTCGCTCGGCGCCCGGCCGCTGCAACCGATGCTGGCGCGCATCGACGCCATGAAGTCCAAGAAGGACCTGCCCGCCGTGCTCGCGACGCTGCAGCTCGCGACCAATGACGACGGCCTGTTCTTCGGCTTCACATCGGCGCAGGACTACGCGATGTCGACGCGCGTGATCGCGTTCGCGAACCCGGGCGGCCTGGGCATGCCCGACCGCGACTACTACCTGAAGACCGACGACAAGTCGAAGACGCTGCGCGACGGCTACGTGGCGCACGTCACGCGCATGTTCCAGCTGATGGGCGACAGCGAGGCCGACGCGAAGCGCGAGGCCGGCGTCGTCATGTCGATCGAGACCGCGCTCGCGAAGGGCACGCTGACGCGCGTCGAGCAGCGCGATCCGCAGAAGCTGTTCCACGACGTCGACGACCGCCAGCTGCAGGCTGCGACGCCCCACTTCGACTGGAAGCCCTATCTCGCGACGCTGGGCCTGGCCGGCAACAAGCGCTTCAACCTGACCGAGCCGAAGTTCTACCGAGCGCTCGACGCGCAACTGGCCACGCGCAGCCTCGACGAGCTGAAGACCTACCTGCGCTGGCACGTGGCGCACGTGTCGGCGCCGTTCCTGTCGACGCCCTTCGTCAACGAGAACTTCAGCTACTACAGCAAGACGCTGCGTGGCGTGCCCGAGCTCGCGCCGCGCTGGCGCCGTTGCGTGGCGCTCGTCGACACGCAGATCGGCGAGGCGCTCGGCCAGGAGTTCGTCAAGCTGACCTTCGGCCCCGAGCTCAAGGCCAAGACGCAGCACATGACGAGCCAGATCGAAGTCGCGATGGAGAGCGAGATCAAGGGCCTCGACTGGATGAGCAGCACCACCAAGGTGAAGGCGCTCGAGAAGCTGCACGGCATCGTCAACAAGATCGGCTACCCCGACAAGTGGCGCGACTACTCGTCGCTCGTCATCAAGCGCGACGACCTGCTCGGCAACGTCGAGCGCGGCGACGAGTTCGAGGTGCGCCGCGAGCTCGCGAAGATCGGCAAGCCGCTCGACCGCGGCGAATGGGGCATGACGCCGCCGACGGTCAACGCGTACTACGACCCGCAGATGAACGACATCAACTTCCCCGCGGGCGTGCTGCAGCCGCCGCTGTTCGACGCGAAGCTCGACGACGCGCCCAACTACGGCAACACCGGCGGCACGATCGGCCACGAGCTCACGCACGGCTTCGACGACGAAGGCCGCCAGTTCGACGCCACGGGCAACCTGAAGAACTGGTGGACGAAGAAGGACGCCGACGAATTCGAGAACCGCACGAAGTGCCTGACCGACCAGTACGGGTCGTACATCGCCGTCGACGACCTGCACATCAACAGCAAGCTGACGCTCGGCGAGGACCTGGCCGACTTCGGCGGCCTCGTGCTCGCGCTGATCGCCTACCGCGCCGAGGCGGCCGCCACGCCGCCGCCGGCGCTCAAGGACGGCTTCACGCCCGACCAGCGCTTCTTCATCGGCATGGCGCAATGGGCCTGCGCGAACATCCGCCCGGAACAGGAACGCCTCTCGGTCGCGACCGACCCGCACTCGCCGCCGAAGTACCGCGTCAACGGCCTCGTCGCGAACTTCAAGGAGTTCGAGACCGCTTTCAAGTGCACGCCGGGGCAGCCGATGGCGCCGGTCAAGCGCTGCCGCGTGTGGTGAGCTGACGCAGGCGTCGTGAGTCGAAGGCCGCCTGCGGGCGGCTTTTTCGTGTCCGGTTCGGCACCGCCGACGATTCGCTGCCGGACGCGATGGGCGATGACGGCAACGCCCCGTTGCATGCGCTCGAACCCACCCCTCATGTTCTCCATCGCCTACCTGCAAGATCCCGGCCACGGCAAGCTGCGCATCGAGGAGCAGATGCTGCAGTCCGAGTTCACGCGCCGCGGCGTGCCGGTGGAGCTCTATCCGATCAAGCGGATCCGCGAAGCCGTATACCGATCTGCTGGTGAGGCGCTGGCGTGAACTGCTACGGCAGCCGGTCGCCAGCCGCGTCGCAGAAATGCGGGCAGATGCGCTTCAGGTCGTCAGTGGCGCGCTGGTGGAAGTGACGTTCGCGATCGCGACCCATCGCTTCCATCTGGAGTCTGGAAATTGTTGCCATGTCCTCGATCCGGATCGCGGCGGCGCGGTTCGTGGCCGCGGGCTTGATGATTCGTGCGAGGGCGCTCATAGACGAGCCCCCCGATCGCCCACGTTGCCGCGCCGACGGCCGCTGGCTGACATCGCCCGGCGCCCACATCCCGTGCAGGTGGATCGTGATGGGAGATCGACGCGATGAGGAATGTCAGTGCGGGCGCGGAGGGCCGCGAACATGCCGCGCAGTGGCGCCGGCCGTGAGGCGGCGCGCACTCGCCATCGCGGAGACCTCCAGGCCATGGCCGGCCCGACCCCGATCCAGTCACTCGACAAGATTCCCGCGTTCGCGTTCCTCGCGATCCAGTCGGTGCACGACCTGCTCGCGCGACAGCGCGCGAACGTGGCCGGTTCGCGCCTGGGCGTGCTGCGGCGAACGCCCATCTGATCGTGCTCGCGCTGCCGACATCCGGCGCGGCGGCGTCGACCGCAGGCGCGTTCGCGCGCTGAGCCCGCGCGGTCGAGGCGCAAGGCGCATCGGCGCATCGGCGCATCGGCTCCGCCTGCGTCCGCAACGAGCCGTATTTCCAGAAACCAGGCCTTGTTGGCGACTTTCGTCACGGTTCACGTGCGACACGGTCGTTCCGCGCTAAACATTTTCCGTACCGCCTGGATGTATTGCCGGGAGGCTCGTGCCACGTCACGAGCGACAGGGACTGCTCGACTCGCGCTCGCGAGCGACGCAGCGAATACATCAAGGAGAACGAGATGGTTGCAATCGTCAGCGGCAACAGCCTGGGCCTGGGCCTCACGTCCAAGGGCGTCCTCGGCGACCCAGGCGTGTCGGGCAATGCGAGCCAGGGCAGCGGCGGCCAGCAGGTCTACGTCAATGCCGCGACCGGCAACCTCGTCATCCAGCAGCCGCAGGACGTGCTCGTCGCCGCCGGACTCGATGTCGACACCGTCCTGACCTACAACAGCCAGGGCCTGCGCAACGACGACAACGGCGACAACTTCTCGCTCGGCGCGGTCCCCGTGCAGCTCGCGATCAACGGCACGGCCAACACCGCCGGCAGCACGCTCGTGCGCACCGGCTTCGACGGCGCGCAGGCGACCTACACGTGGGACGCGACGAACTCGCGCTACGCCAGCACCGCCGGCGGCGGCGCATACGACACGATCACCTGGTCGTCGACCACGAGCCAGTACACCTGGACGGACGGCACCGCCGGCACGACCGAAACCTACGCCAGCACCGGCCACCTGCTGGTGCGCCAGGACGCCTCCGGCAACCGCCTGACCTACGCCTATGTCGGCAACCTGCTGACACAGGTCACCGACGCGAACAACGAGAGCGTGACCTACACCTACAACGGCACGCAGCTCTCGACTATCTTCGCCCCGGTCGGCACCACGGACGGCGTGACGCTGGCCTCGACGCCGGTCGTCACCTACACCTACGACGGCAGCGGCCGGCTCTGGACGGTCAATGTCGACCTGACGCCGGCCGACCCCTCCGGCAACAGCGTCTACACGACCACCTACACCTACGACGGCTCGTCGGACCGCGTCGCGTCGATGACGCAGACCGACGGCACGGCGTTGACGTTCGCGTACGACTCGTCGAACCGCGTCTCGACGATCCACGACGGCCTCAATACCCTCACCTCGTTCGACTACTCCCAGCCCGGCCAGACCGGCGTCACCATCAACGGACTCAGGACCGTCTACCAGTACGACGGCAACGGCCAGCTCACCGGCATCACCACGCCGCCGCCGGCGGCGGGCGGCACGGGCAGCACCACGAGCTTCGTCTACGACGCGAACGGCAACGTCACGTCCACCGTCGACCCCGACGGCAACCAGACGACGATGACGTACGACATGTCGGGCAACCTGCTGACGACGCTGAACACCGCCGGCGACATGGTCACGCGCACCTACGACGCGCAGAACCACCTGCTGACCGAGACGACCTCGCTGCTCGACATCCCCACGATGGCGAGCAGCTCGGGCATCGCGCAGGCGGGCGGCACCCTCACCAGGAGCGGGACCACCAACGGCTGGGTGTCGGCCGCCAGCAGCACCAGCGGCGCGGCGGGCGCAGCGGTCGTGAGCTTCGCGGCGAGCCAGACGAACGCCCAGGTGATCGTGGGCCTGACCACCGACCCCACCGCCAGCACGAGCGGGAACACCATCGACTGGGGGCTCTACTGCGGGTCGGACGGCACGCTGCAGGTGCGCGAGAACGGCGTCGCGTTCGACCTCGCCGCCACCTACACCACCGGCGACAACCTGAGCGTGCGCTACGACGGCACGCAGATCAGCTACCTCAAGAACGGGCAGGTGCTGCGCAGCGTCGTCGCCTCGATCGGGACGCCGCTCTACGCCGCGTCGGCGTTCTACACGGCCGGCGCCAGCATCCGCAACCTGCGCTTCGGCAGCGTCGCCAGCAGCGATTCGGGCGCGGTCGACGAGCAGACCGCCCCGCTGCTCGCGAGCAACCCGGCCGGCATGGCCGTGCAAGGCGACACGGTCGTCAAGACCGCGACGACCAACGCGTGGGACTCGGGCGTCTACGGCACTGTCGGGTACACCGGGGGCGCCGCGGCGAGCTTCACCGTGGCGAGCAGCGGCAAGGCGCTGATGGTGGGCCTGAACGCCGACCCCACGTCCGACGCCTCGTCCGCCTCGATCGACTACGCGATGTCCCTGGGCACGTCCGGCCAGCTGTTCGCCTATTCGAACGGATCGGCGCTGGACGGCGGCGCGTCGATCGGCACCGCCGCCATCGGCGACCGCCTGAGCGTCTCGTACGACGGCGCGGGCGCGCTGTCGTGGATCAAGAACGGCCAGGTCCTGTTCACGCAGACGCTGTCCGCGCCGCTCACCGCGGCGCTGTACCTCGACAGCTCGTTCTACACCGCGGGCGCCAGCGTGGCCGACCTGCGCTTCGGCGGCGCGGGCGCGGTGGATCCGGTCGGCCGGCAGGCGCCGCCGGTGATGGTCAACGCCGCCAACACGGCGATCGACGGTGGCACGATCGCCAAGACCCCGGGCGGCGTCGACGGCCAGTGGGACGCGTCGGCGCGCAGCGCCGAGAGCCTGTCGGGCGGGGCCGAGGTCGGCTTCATTGCGACGGCGACCAACACGGAGCTGGTGGTCGGGCTGAACAGCGACCCGGACAGCGACGTGGCGCCCAGCTCGATCGACGCCGCCTTCCACTTGAAGAGCGACGGCACGCTGGAGGCGTGGGTCAACGGCGTCTCGGTCATCTCCGGCGCGGCCCCCACCTATTCGGTCGGCGACCGCCTGCTCGTGCGCGACGACGGCGCCCACATCACCTGGAGCCAGAACGGCCGGATCCTCTACACCGCGGTGGCAGCGACCTCGGCCCCCCTCTTCGTCGACACGTCGTTCGCATCGAAGGGCGCCTCCATCGCCAGCCTGACGTTCGACAGCGGCAACCCGATCGCCAGCGCGACCGCCCTGCCCATCCCCAAGACGGCCGGCGCGGTCAATGTCACGGGCACGTCGGCCGGAACCTGGACCAAGACCGGGGCGGATGGCGTCTGGGACTCGGGCATCCACAGCATCAACGGCATCGTCGGCGGCGCGACCCTCGGCTTCACGGCGGGATCGACGTCCGGCCAGTTGGCGATCGGCCTCAACACCGATCCCGCCACCGACGTGCTGCCCACCTCCATCGACTACGCCTTCCTGCTGGGCCCGTCGGGATCGCTCTCGGTCTCCATGAACGGCAGCCTGCAGGCCGTGGGCACCTTCGCCACGGGCGACCGGCTGAGCATCGGCTACGACGGCAAGTACGTCACGTGGCTGAAGAACGGCACCATGGTCTACCGGACGGCGGCGACCGTCTCGCAGCCGCTGTATGCGGACAGCGCGTTCTACACCGCCAAGAGCCAGGTCACCAACATCCGCTTCGGCAGCGCCGACCTCGTCGACCCGCTCGCCAGCGTCGCCACGCCGCCGCTCAAGGCCACGCCTGGCATGACCGTGTCCGGCCTCGACATCACCAAGTCCAGTGGCGTCGACGGCTGGGACTCCGCGGTCAACAGCGTCTATTCGTTCACCGGCGGCGCGACGGTCGGCTTCACGGCGCAGACGTCCACCAAGGCCGTGATCGTGGGCCTGAACTCGGACCCGACGACCAACGCGGACTGGCACAGCATCGACTACGGCTTCTACCTGACGGCGGGCGGCGCCGTGGAAGTGGTCGAAAGCGGTGCGTCGGCGATCGCACTCGGCGTCACTTATGTCGTCGGCGATCGGTTCACCGTGAGCTACACCGGCTCGCAGGTCGTCTACGCGATGAACGGACAGGTGCTGCGCAGCATCGCCGCGCAGGGCTCGCAGACGCTGTCGGTCGACTCGTCCTTCAACAACGTCGGCGCCCAGATCAGCGACCTGATGTTCACGGGCGCGCCGTCCTCGGACGAGACAGCGCGCTACATCTACAGCACCGACGGCAAGGGCCTGCTGCGCTTCGCGATCACGCCGGCCGGGCGCGTCACCGAATACGCCTACGACCCCGCCACCGGCCTGCTGGCCTCGACCAACACGTACGCCAACGCGTTCTACAGCACTGCCGGCCTCGCGTCCGGTACGGCGCCGAGCCTGCAGGACATGCTGAACTGGCGTGCGATGCAAGACCTGTCGCAGACCGAACGCACGGACATCTTCCGCACCCGCGGCCTGGTCACGTCGACCAGCACCTACGTCGCGACGACGCCGACGGGCACGGGGCTCGGCACCGCCTCCACGACGACCTACGTCTACGACTTGTCCGGCCGCCTGCTGAAGGCCATCCGGCCCGGCACGCCGCCGTCGCAGACCAGCTATGCCTACGACGGCATCGGCCGCCTCGCGTTGACCGTCGACGCCGCCAATCGCACGACGACCACGAGCTACAGACCCGCCATCGGCAGCGGCGCCGCGACGACCACCACGGTGGTGACGAGCACCACGGAGACGATCGGCAACGCGGCGATCACCCACGTCACCACCGAAACCTTCGACAACGCCGGCCGGCTGATCACGGTCGTCGACCAGGGCACCGGGATGACCACCGCCACGACGCACTACGCGTACGACGCGCTGGGCCACCTGCTCCAGGTCACCGATCCGAACAACGTCTCGACCTACCATCTCTACGACGGCGAGGGCCGCAAGACGGCGGACATCGATGCCGCCGGCATCGTGACGGAGTACGACTACGACGCCGCCGGCAACGTCACGCGCACCATCGTGCACGCGACGCCGGTCGCGACCTCGTCGCTCATCTCAGCCGGCAAGCCCACGAACCCGCCGCTGGCGAGCCTGTGCGTCACCACCCCGGCCGACCAGGTCAGCTGGAAGGTCTACGACACGACCGGCCGCGTGATGCAGACCATCGACGCGGCCGGCCATGTCGTCGAGTACGACTACGACGGCGCGGGCAACCTGTCCCGCACCGTGGCCTACGCCACGGCGGTGAGCGTCTCGTCGCTCGGCGCGACGCCGCTCGCCGTGGCCGTCACGACCAGCGCAGCCGACCGCTCGACACGCTACTTCCACGACGCCGACAACCTGCTCGTCGGAACGTTGGACGCCGACGACGACCTCACCACGTATCAGTACGATGGCGCGGGCCAGCGCACCGTCACGACCCGCTACGCCACGCCGGTTCCCGCCACCGACCAGCCGGCGACGGCCGCCACGCTGGCGCAGTTGATTCCGGCGCCCAGCGTCGACGACCAGCGCACCGTCACGCTCTACGACGTCGAAGGTCGCGCGAACGGCAGCATCGACGCCGAAGGCTATCTCACCGAGACGATCTACGACTCGCGCAACAATGTCGCGCGCACCACGCGCTACGCCGTCGCCGTCGGCACCGCCGTGGCGGCGGGATCGACGGTCGACAGCATCCGCCCGCGGACCAGCGGCGAGGATCGCTCGACCACCTACCTCTACGACGGCGACGACCGGGTGACGCAGATGGTGGCGTACAACGGTGCCACCGTCCAATACGCCCACGACTCCCTTGGCGACGGCGCCACCAGCGTGACGACCGACGCCACGGGCAACGTGCGCGAGACGCAGACGCGGTACGACGCCGACGGCCGCGTGCTCGCCACGCTGTCGGGCGACGGCTCCGCCGCGATCGCGGCCGGCATGGCCCCCACGGACGCCTGGGCGGCATACGGCACGACGTATGCGTACGACGCACTCGGCCGGCTCGCCGGCACGACCGATCCGCGCGGCCTCCAGACGCTCTACTTCTACGACACCGACAACCGCCTGCGCTTCACCGTCGACGCCCAAGGCGACGTCCAGGAAACCCAGTACGACAACTTCGGCGAAGTCAGGGCGCAGGTCCGCTACACCACCGCCCTGCCGGCCGTCACCCTCGCGGCCCTCGCCGGCGGTGGCGCGATCCCGGACGCGCTCACGCACGCGGTGGGCGCGATGCAGTCGTCCGCGGTGACGACGTCGACCACGTGGTTCCTCGACGGCCAGGTCCACACGACCACCGACGGCGCCGGCATCACGACGACCTACGCCGAGGACGCGTTCGGCGACGTCGTGTCGACCGCCACCGTGCTCGCCGACACCAGCACGCGCACCGACGCATTCGGCTACGACCACCGCGGCGACCGGACCTCGAGCATCGAAGACCAGGGCGGCCTGAACGTGACCGGCGCCGCCCGCTACGACGCCTTCGGGCGCGCCGTGCAGGCGGTCGATGCGCTCGGCAATGTCACCACCACCACCTACGATCGCCTCGGCGACGAGACCAGCCTCGACGATCCGCTCGACCAGGCGAGCACCTGGACCTACGACGCCTTCGGCCAGGTGAAGAACGCGTCGGCCGACGGCGCGAACCCGACGGTCACCAGCTACAACCGCGGCGCCGGCAGCGCCACCTCGACGACGGCCACCGGCGACACCGCCACGCTGGTGCAGGACCATTTCGGCCAGACGATCAGCGTCACCGACGGCAACCAAGACGTCACCGCCACGACCTACGACCAGGACGGCAACGTCACGCTGGTCACCGTCGCGGGCGTGACCACCTTCGCGGGGGTCTACGACGCGGACGACAACCTCGTCGCCTCGCAGGACGGCAACGGCGCGGCCAACGGTTCGTGGACCTACTACACCTACGACGCCGCGAACCGGCTCGAATACACGGTCGACCCGACTGGCGGCGTCACCTACACGCAGCACGACGGCCTCGGCCGCGTCACGCGCACCACGAAGTACGCCAAGGCGATCGCCGCGCCGACGAGCCGGGTGACCAGCGCCCAGGTGGCCGCCGCCGTCGCCGCCCTGCCCGCCAGCGCGTCGAACCAGGTCGCTTCCTATCGCTACGACGGCGATGGCCGCGTCACCTTCGAGGTCGACGGTACCGGCGCGGTCACGAAGAACGTCTACGGCGACAACGGCACCGTCACCGAACGCATCCGCTACGCCCAGCCGATCACGCTCTCGTCCTGGGACCTCGGCACCGACCCGGCGGTCACGACCGACCCGAACGACCAGGTGCAGCGCACGGTCTACGACAGGCTCGGCCGCGCGACGATCTCCATCGATCCGGCAGGCCAGATCACGACCTACCAGTTCGACGCCAGCGGCAACGTCCTCCAGGTCGAGCAGTTGGCCGCCCCGTGCACGGTCGCGACCGCGGCGCTCGGCAACGACGCGGCGGTCGTCGCGCTCGTCACCCGCCTGCGGTCCCCGGCGCTCGATCGCATCACGCGCACCGTCTACGACGCCGACAACCGTCCGACGGCGACCGTCGATCCGATGGGCTCGGTCACGCTGACCCGCTACGACGTCAACGGCCATGTCGCCTCCGTCACGCAGCTCGCCAACCCGCTCGCCGCGGGCAACACGCACACGGGCAGCGCGCTCCAGGCCGACGTCGGCGCGATCGTGCCCAACCCCAATGATCGCCTCACGCGCCATGCCTACGACGCTGACGGCCGCCTCGTGCTGGTCGTCGGCCCCGACCTCACGGCCACGCAGACGATCTACGACGCGAACGGCAACGTGTCGGAGACACGCCAATACGCCACCTCCGTCTCCGCGACCAACACGGACACCGGCGGCACGTTGCTGAACGACGTCATGGCCAGCGCCGACGCGGCGAACGACCGCATCACGCGCTACGCCTACGACGCCAGCAACCGCCTCACGCTCACCGTCGACCCGGCCGGCAACGCCACGATCACCACCTACGACGCCAGCGGCAACGCGACGCTGGTGCGCCAGCTCGGCCAGCCCGTCCCCGCGGGCAACACGATGCTCGGCGGCACGCTGCAGACCTATGTGGTCGGCCTCGAAAGCGCCGCGAAGGACCGTGTCACGCGCAACGTCTACGACGCCGACAACCGCGTCGTGCTGACCATCGACCCCGTGGGCTCGGCGACGCGGGTCGCCTACGACGCACTCGGCCGCGCCTCGAGGACGACGCAGGTCGCATCGCAAGATCCCACGCTGGCCGGCGGGGCGCAGCAGTACGCGAACGTGGACCTGGTGTCGCTGATCGACAGCCGGCTCGTCTCGACGCTCGATCGGACCCAGCAGACGACGTATGACGCGGCCAGCCGCGTCGTCGCGATCGTCGACGCGCTGGGCCACACCACCCGCAATGTCTACAACAGCCTCGGCGAACTCGTCTACGACGTCGCGCCGGACGGCGGCGTCACGTACCTGCAATACGACGCCGACGGCCGCGTCAGCGTCAGCACGCGCTACGCCCAGCAGCTCACGGCGGCCCAGTTCGCGTCGCTGCCCTTGGTGTGCACGAGCGGCGACGTCTCGACACGTGTCGTCACCGCGCCGCCGCCGCTGCAGGACGACGTCACCACCTCGATCTACGACGCCTTCGGCCAGCTGCGCTACAGCGTCGACGGCACGGGCGCGCTCAGCGAGGTGCGCTACGACCTGGCTGGCAACGTCGTCGACCGTTTCACCTACGCCACCCTGCTGGCCTCGCCCCATGTCGCGCCGGGCACGACGCCCGCGGTCGGCACCTCGCCGAGCGACCGCCACGTGCATGCGAGCTACGACGCGTTCGGCAATGTCATCGCCCAGGCCGACGGCACCGGTGCCGTCGTCATCAACACCTACGATGTCGCGGGCCGGCTCACCGACCGCGTCAGCTACGCCAACCGCATCTCCGCCAACAGCTGGACGGCGGGCCTGCGGCCGGCGGTTTCGGCCGATGCGACGATCGACGTCCACGAGCGCTTCACCTACACCTCGTTCGGCCAGGTCGACCGCTCGGCCGACGGCACGGGCGCCGTCACGGATTACACGTACGACCTTGACGGCAACGTCACGGCACGGTCGGCGATGGTCAACCCGGCGTCGCTGTCGACCGCGCTGTCGGCTGTCCCGTCCGACGCCATCAACGACCGCACGGCGCGCTTCGAGTACGACGCCTTCGGCGACTCGACCTGGAGCTCCGACGCCACCGGCGCGGTCACGTTGACCGCCTACGACCAGGCGGGCCGTGTGGTGCTCACGCACCAATACTTCACCCGCGCCCCGGATGCGCCGCCCGATACCGTCACGGGTAGCCCGCTCGATCGCGTCACGCGTTATCTGCGCGACGCGTTCGGGGACGTCACCGCCACGCTCGACCCCCGCCGCTTCCTCACCACGACGGTCTACGACCAGGGCGGACGGGCGGTGTCGCAGACGCGCTTCGCCACGCAGTTCAACGCGACGTTCGCAGCCGGCCTGACGCCGGCCACGTCGCCCGACGACCAGACGACGGGCTACCTCTACACCGAGACCGGCCATCTCAGCCAGGAGACGGACGCGATGAACGGCGTCCAGACGTGGCGCTACGACGCCCTCGGCCACCAGATCCAGTACACCGACCAGAAGTCGCAAGTCTGGACCTACGCGTACGACGCCGACGGCCGCCTGCTGACGCAGACCTCGCCGACGGTGCAGGTCCTGACTTTCACGGGCAGCGGCGGCGTCGCCGACAGCAGCGGCAACCGCAACGTCACGGCGGGGACGCTCGCATCGGTCGCGATCGTGACGGCGAATTCGTACGATGGCAACGGCAACCTGCTCACGACGGTCGTGGGCAGCAGCGCGTCCGACCAACGGACCACCTCGTACGGCTACGACGCCGATGGCCGCCGCATCAAGACGACCGACGTCGCGTTCACGGCCTTCGACGCCAACGGCCACTGGCTCAATGCCGGTGCGGCGATCGCGCCGGTCACCACGACGCTGTACGACGCCTTCGGCAACGTCGTCGCCACGATCGATCCGATCGGCAACTTCACGTGGGCCGCCTACGACCAGGCCAACCGTCTCGTCTACTCGGGCGACGCGCTCGGCAACGTCACGTACGAGCAGCGCAACGTCTTCGGCGACGTGATGGCGACGACGCAATACGGGACGACTTATGCCTCGCTGAACGCCACGAAGCCGGCCAGGGCCTCGAACGTGCCGTCGGTGTCGACGGTCTCCGCGACGGTCAATGCCGCAGGCGTCGACCACTCGGCCGATCGCACCACGTCCTACACCTTCGAAAAGGACGGCCGCGTCCGCAGCCAGACCGCGCCCGCGGGCGCCTTCTACGGCTACGTCAACGGCGCCCTCGCCGCCATCGGCACCGCGCCGGCCACCTGGACCACTTACGACGCCTTCGGCGACGTCGTGCAGCAGGACGTGCTGGTCACCGGCGGCGCGACGCCCACCCATGCCACCACCTTCCGCTACTACGACGCCAGCGGCAACGAGACGGCCACGGTCGACGCGCGCGGCTTCCTCACGCAATACACGATCGACGCGTTCGGCAACACGACCCGCACCGTCGAATGGGCGACGGCCACGACCGGTTCGACCAGCGCGGCCATCGGCACGATCACGCCCGACCCCGTCAACGACCGGATCACCAGCGACCTCTACGATGCGCTCGATCGCAAGACCGTCGAGAGCCGCACCCTCGCCTATGCCACCGCCGACGACGGCACCACCCCGGGCACCAGCGTCAAGTCGACCTGGACCTACGACGCCCAGGGCCACGTCGCGAGCGCCACCGTCGGCGTCGCCGCTGGCAGCGCCAGCGCGACGACGTACTACGAGTACGACGCGCTCGGCCGCCTGGCCGCCGAACTCGCGCCCGCGCGCTCGGCGCTCGTCAGCGTCGACGCCCACGGCAACGACACCCTTGCCGTCGTCACGCCGCTGACCGAGTTCACCTACGACGCCTTCGGCGACCAGACCTCGCGCAGGCAGTACGCCAACACCGCCACGACGCTCGACGCCAACACGCCATTCGGCGCGTTCGTCGGCGTCTGGACGGCCTCCCGCCACGGCTACAACGTCGTCGCCGACAGCACCGCCGACCACGTCACGCGCACCGCTTACGACCAGGCCGGCCACGTGGCCCAGGTCGACGACCCGATGTCGACCCTCGCGCTGCCCGGCGACTCGTCGGCGCCGCTCTATCACAACGTCTTCAGCAGCTACAACCTCGCAGGCCAGCTCGCCTACACCTGGCACATCGACAGCGGCAACGGCGTCGCCACGCGCCTCTTCACGGGCTACGCCTACGACGCCGCCGGCCGCGTGCGCCACGTCACCACGCCCAGCACCGACCCCACCGCCACCTCCCCGGTCAGCACCGACTACGAGTACGACGCCTTCGGCGAGGTCACGTCCAAGGGCATCGGCGACGGCACCACCGACGCCACCCAGGAGTTCTTCAAGTACGACGCCAACGGGCGCGTCTGGATGACCAACCAGGGCGACGGCACGGTGCATGCGTACCTGTACGACTTGATGGGCAATGTCGTGGCGGATGCCATGAGTGCCGGCGCCAGCTTCGGCAACGTCGACATCACGACGCTCGCGAACGAAGGTGCGATCGGCGCGACGCTCATTGGAGGGTCGAGCGCGTTGCGCACGACGTTCAGGCAGTACGACCTGAGCGGCAACGCCATAGAGGTCGTCGAGCCGACGCGCCTCGCGGCCGATGGCACGGCCAACGTCGCGCCCGTCACGCTGCAGCGGTTCGACCGCTGGGGCAACCTGACAGTGAGCACTGACGTCCTCAACGCCGTCACGCAGTACAGCTACGACGCCGAGAACCATCTCGTAAAGCGAGACATCGCCGCCACGGCGACGACGGCGGAGAACGTCACCCGCTATTTCTACGACGCGCTCGGCCGCCGTGTCGCCGTCATCGACGCCAACCAGGCCCTGAGCGGCGAGCTCTATGACGCCGTAGGCCACGTCATCGAAACCGATTCGTATCCGACTGCGCGCACGCTCGTCAAGACCGTCAGCCGCTACGACATCTTCGGCCGCAAGGTGCAGGACGTCGCCGCCGATGCCTTCTCGCCGCCGCCGACCAACCCGTACGGTCCCACCGCGGCGGCGCCGACCCTGGCCGACTACACGACGCAGTACACCTACGACGGCAACGGCGACTTGCTGACGGTGCAACACGGCATCGGTGCCGGCAGCGTCAAGGCCTATTCGTCATCCCTCGACACCAACTCCTACGGATACAGCACGCTCGTCGTGACAGGCGGCGGTGCGATCAATCCGACGGATGTCTATACCTACGACGCCGACGGCAATCGCCTGACCTCCGGCATCAAGAACTCCAATGGCACGACGTCCATCACCGAACGCGACACCTACGACGTCGCGGGCCACGTCGTGAAGACCGTCGACGCGCTTGGCTCGGTCACGTCGTTCACCTACGACGACGAAGGCCGCGAGCGCTCCGAGACCGATGCCGACAACCGCACCGAAAAGTGGACGTACAACGCCATCGGCGAGTTGACGGAATATCTCGACTTGGGCGGCAGCACGCACACCTCCTTGTACGACAACGCCCACCAGCGCTATTCCCAGAAGAGCGATGCCAACCAGAATCTCGCCTACACCTTCGACGCCGCAGGCCAGGTGACGCGCATCACTGATTCGGCGACGAACACGATCACCCAATACAACTACACACTCGACGGCCAGCACGCCAGCGAATACACCGCTGCCGGCGGACTCGTCTATCAGAACAACGCCCTGCGCTACGACGCCCTGGGCCGCCTGCTCGAAGCCAAAGACAGCGAGGGCGCGGCGACCTATGTCGACTCCCACTACGCCTACGACGGCGTGGGAAATCGCACGATGGTCGAAACAGGCTCGCTCCTCGAAGGCACGCTCGCACTCAACGGCGATACGATCTACACCACCGTCCACGAGTTCTTCAACTACGACGGCATGAACCGCCAGACCGGCGCGGACTGGGCCTCGGCGACCGACCCCGGCGAGGGCCACACGCTGACCTATGACGCCGATGGCAATCGCATCAGCGACACGTTCACGACCTCCAACGTCGTGCTCGTCACCAACGCCCCGGCCGTCCTGTCCTATGACATCTACGGCGACCCGGTCTATGCCGCCACTGGCACTGGCGGCACGACCAAAATGGCCCTGTCGACGTCGTCGCAGATCGTCACCGAGACCTATACCTACGACACGACGGATCGGCTCAGCCACAGCTATCGCAACGGCGTCTTCTTCGACGTGCACCTCTACGACACCGCGGGCCGCGCAGTGCTCGAAGGCTCCAATGGCTCGCTGATGCGCGGTTGGGAGGCGCTCGCCACCACGCCGCCCCCGCTGTCCCCATCGTCCGCCGTCTATGCCGCCTCGGATACGCTCGATCTCTCCACCCGTGCCAACGTCTACGACGCGCAAGGCCGTGTCTTGTTCGAGCAGATCGTCGACGGCCCCTCGCCCGACAACATCGTCACCACGATCGACAACCGCACGGTCATGGGCAGCGACGGGCAGACGCAGGGGTACGACGCCGTGGGCAACCTGCTGCGCAGCGTCACCACCGTCGCCGACCTGAGCGGCCAGGACACGCTCAACACCACCACCATCGAGACGCTCGCCTGGAGCGTCGGCGAATCCTACGAGAAGGTCG
>FTDG01000438.1_pt1 | contig 21174 bp, 17 predicted proteins | sample 1639751 | NCBI WGS metagenome assembly FTDG01 (sample SAMEA3914869, study PRJEB12502) | metagenome | biome: forest; material: soil | place: USA | collected 2012-03-12 | depth 0.1 m
AGACAGTGCTTGGGAATCGCCAGCGACGCCGGGATCGGATCGAGCTCCAGCACGTCGCGGATGAAGTCGCGCAGCGACGCGGCGAGCGCCGCCACCTCGACCGGGCGCCCCGCGACCATCTCCTGCGCCGCCTGCGCGGCCAGGCGCACCTGCTCGTCGGTGCCGAGCAGGATGACGTCGGACAACGCGGCCTCGACCGCGTCGCGCACCCGGCGCGCACGGTCGGATCCGGCGAGGCGGGTCGCGGCGTCCGGCGCGAGGCGCAGCTCGCGCAGATGGCGCGGGTCGACGGCGAGCTGTCCGGTGAACGATCCGCCGAGCGTCTTGTAGGCGGCGATGAGCGTCTTCAGGCGCTCGTTGATCTGCCGGTTCTCGCGCTCTCGACGCTGCTGGACCGTTTGCATCACCAGCAAGCGCACGCCCACCGCGACCACCGACACGAGCACCAGCCCGAGCAAGGTGGAGACGAGGGTCTGCCAGGAACTGAAATCGAGGGCGCTGCGCATCGGGATCCTCCTGCGCTGGCGAGGGCAAGCGCAGGACCCACCCGCGGCGTGGGGCCGCGCGGGCCGAGGCCGCAGGAGAGCATGTCGCTTCGCCCGGCCACGCCGCCCGACGTTTTCGAGGTGACGTCTTTACGAACATGTCGATGCGTCGGAACCGGACTCGTCGCGTCGCCCTGGCGGCCATCGATGGCGGTCGGCGATTCGATATTGGGGAGACGACCTGGATACCCCCTAGCCTATACATTGCGATACCGGTCACCGTATCTACAAAATCGCGGGCCGCATCGACACAGGGTCGGCGCGGAGAAGCAATCCAAGGGAACAGGACAAAGACATGAATACGATCGTTACTGGCGACCACCCCCCGTTCAATCTGTCAGCCGAGGACGTGCAGTCCGTGAAGCAATCGCTGCAGAGCATCGAGGACACGTTGAGTGATCACCTCGTCGACCTGGGGCCGCAAGATTCCCGAAAGCTGCTCAAGCTGGGCCCGAAGGCGATAGACGCGGTCTCGAAGACCTACAGCTATACCCAGAACAATCCGCAGTTCCAGCCGACGTTCGTGGACATGCCCACTTACGCGCTCAATCTCGACGCCATCGCGACGCTGCGCGACCTGATCCAGCCGGTCGCCCGGCTGCACGACCTCATGAAGGACACTCTGCTGTTGAGCGGCAGCAACGCCTACACCGCCGCACTGGCCTGCTACCGATCGTTCAAGGCGGCGGAGTTGGCCAAGGCGCCTGGCGCGGGCGTCATCGTCAAGGACCTGGCGGCCAGCTTTCCGCGTCGCTCACCCAAGCCCGCGACCGCGGGCAAGACGGCCACCCCCGCGGCCTGACAGGCCATCCGTCCCCGCGCCCTGGGAAGGGCGCGATGGCGGCGTGAAATGGCCATCCGAGAGTCCTCGATGACTTTCAATGAGTCCGGAATGATTCTCCGGAGATCTCCGATGATCATCTTTCGATCATCGGAGATTCTTTTCCAATCCCAGAAGACCGCCTTTCAATCACCCGAGATGCACTGTCGATCGTCGGAGATTCCTTGTCGGGCATCGGAGATCCCTCGTCGATCATCAATGATTCTTTGAGAGCCTTCGATGGTCCTCCGAGGGTCTTAGCGGATCCTCGCGCTGCTTCTGCGCATTTCGGCCCTTGAACACGTCAGTCCGGCCCTCTCCACGAACTTCGAGACGCCCACATTCCCCACGGCATCCGCGACAACCCCGAGCGGGCGCGCGATGCACGCCAATACAATGAATTCACCGGTCGCATGAAGGTGCACCGGCTTGCCGAGGGCGAGTCGCTCCCACCTCGACTCGCGCTTCGCCACGCTGGCGACGCCGTTGTCGCACCGCTGTTCGAATCCCCGAGGGCCTGCATGTCCGTCATGACGAATTTAGGCGGGAAACAAGCCAACGCGATGGCCGCGAAGGAGAGCGCGAGCGCGTTCGCCGCGCGTCTCGTGCAGACGGTGCTGGCCCAGTCGGCGACCGCGACCGCCGATGCCGGACTCGCCACGTTGTCCGCCCAGCTCAAAGGCATGGACGCGACGGTCTGGCAAGAGTGCGCCGACACGCTCGTGCGCGCAGGGCGATACGCGCTCGCCGCGCGCCTGCTCGAACGCGCGCTGCAGCGGACGCCAGGACGCGTCGAACTCGAGATGCGCCAAGGCGAAGCCTGGCAATTGGCGGGCGATGGCGCGCGTGCCTTGCGCGTGCTCGAAGGCCTGGCCCAACGGCATCCCGACGATGCGGCCGTGGCGTTCTCGCTGGCCCACGTGTTGCGCGAACAAGGGCGCTACGACGCCGCGACGCAGCGGATCCGCCGCTGTGCGCAGCAGGCACCCGCGGATGCGGTGCGCGTGGCGCGTTGCGCGCAGTTCGCCATGCAGTGCCAGCGTGACGAGGCCGCGCATGCGTTGTGCGAAGAGGCGTTGGGAGCGGGCGTGGCGGATGCGCGCCTGCTGGCGCTGGCCGGACGGGCTGCGCTGGTGCTCGGGGACTTCGAGCGCGCCCGCGCCCGATTGCTGGAGGCGCTCGATCGCGGCGTCAATTGCAACGAGTCCTATGTCGGGTTGTTGCTGTCGATGGCGCAACGCTACGGCGACTCGGCGCACCCGGACTTCGCGCTGTTCGAACGGCTGCTGCGCGATCCCGCGCTCCTGCCGCCCGCACGCGGCGCGACGCTGCTGGCCCTGGGCAAGGCCTGCGATGACGTCGGCGACACGCCGGGCGCCGTGCGCGCGCTGCGCGAAGGCAATGCGCTGCTGCGCAGTGCGCGTCCGTGGTCGCGTCCCGACTGGGAGCGCCTGGTCGAACGCCAATTGACGGCCGCCCCGGCCGCCGCGCACGGGTCTGTCGACGACTCGTTCCGTCCGGTCTTCATCGTCGGCATGCCGCGCACCGGCACCACGCTGATCGCCGAGCGGCTCGGGCGCGATGCGCGCGTGTGCAATCGCGACGAATCAGCGTGGTTGCCGCAGGTGACGGGCCTGTTGAATGCCGAAGCGCCCTCGCCGGAACGCCTGGCGCACGCGGCGCAGTTGTACCGCACGCATCTTCGCCAGGACGATGCGCCGGCGCAGTGGTACGTCGACAAGAACCCGCTGAATTTCCGCTACCTGGGCGCGGCCGCCGCGCTCTTCCCGAACCTGCGGGTGATCTGGTGCCGACGCGGCCCGCGCGACACGGCGTTGTCGATCTGGAGCCATTTCTTCGGCAACCCGGACAACGGCTATGCCCGCGACTTCGACGACATCGCGCTGGTGACGCGCGACTGCGAGCGACTCATGCGCCACTGGTCCGCGCAAGCCGGCCTGCCGGTGCTGGCGATCGACTACGAAGACACCGTCGCGCAACCCGAAGCGGTGCTCGCGCGCGTGCGCGATTTCATCGGCATGCCCGACATCCCGGCGCCGGCCGAGGACGGCGCTCGACGCCAGGCGATCGTCACCGCGAGCACCTGGCAGGCGAGGCAGCCGATCTACCGGCATGCGGTGGAACGCTGGCGCGGGTATGAGGCCCACCTGCCGGAGATGTTGCGGGCGTTTCCCGACCGGGCGTGACGCATCGGTCGGCCTCCGCCGCCGAATGGCGGCGCGCCACGCATGCGCGGCACGGACGGGGTGCGTCACTGCGCATCGGAACAGGCGCGCTTGATGACGATGCGGGCCCTCCGGCCATCACCCCACCCCGCCCGCCTCCCCGCGAAACCTCGCCCGATATTCCGCCGGCGTCACGCCCACCCGTCGCGCGAACGCCAACCTCATCCGATCGCCCGACGCGAACCCGCACTCGAACGCCACCGTCTTGAGCGGCTGCGCCATGCTCTCCAGCAGATGCCGCGCCGCATCCACGCGCGCGCCTTCGACGAAGTCGCGCGGCGTCATGCCGGCGCGCGCGACGAACTCGCGCGCGAAGCTGCGTACGCCCATGGCGGCGGCTTGCGACAATGCCGCGACCGAGAGATCGCCGCGCAGGTTCGCCAGCACGTGGGCCTGGACGCGAGCCATGGGGTCGTCGACGTCGCCCACGGCCGCGAGGTACGGGCTGAACTGCGACTGGCCGCCCTGCCGCTGCGCGAACACGACCAGACGCTTGGCCACCGCGCGCGCCACGACGGCGCCGTGGTCCTCGGCGACGAGCGCCAACGCGAGATCGATGCCCGCGGTCACGCCGGCCGACGTGATCAACGGGCCGTCGCGGCAGTGGATGCGGTCGGCTTCGACACGGGCGTCGGGATAGCGTCGCGCGAGCAGGCCCGACCACTGCCAGTGCGTCGTGACGGTGCGGCCGGCCAGCAGCCCCGCCGCGCCGAGCGCGAAGGTGCCGGTGCAGATCGACCCGAAACGCGGCGCGCGCGCGGCGACCGTGCGCAACCAGGCTGCCAGCGCCGGGTCGACGACCTGCGTGGGCAGCGCCGGGCTGCCGGCCACGAGGGCGATGTCGATGGGCGCGTCGGTGACGTCGAACGCGACATCGGCCAGCAGCCACTGGCCGTTCGACGCCCGCACCGCCCCGCCGCCCGCGCTCGCCACGCTCGCGCGATAGCCCGCGCCGTCGGCGACAAAGGCGTTGGCTTCGCTGAAGACGTCGAGCGGGCCGGAGACGTCGAGCGCCTGGACACCGGGGAAGACAGCGACGACGACGTGGCGCAAGACGACCTTTCGTTGGGCAGTCCGCCGTCCGCGACGTGCGGCTGGCAGGTTTCGACGTGTCGGCGACGCGCCGGCACGCGGCCGGCGACCGAGACTGTCTCCACACGACCATTGTCACCAAGGAACCCGCCATGACACAGACCATCGCCGGCATCGCCCTCCCCGACAGCCGCCTCGCCCGCGAAGCCACCCAACTGGTGCGCGACACCGAGACCGACCTGCTGTTCCACCACTCGCGCCGCGTGTTCCTCTTCGGCGCGCTCGCCGGCCGACGGCTCGGGCTGCGATACGACGCGGAGCTGCTGTACGTCGGCGCCCTCTTCCACGACATGGGCCTGATGCCCGCCTACAGCAGCGCGACCGAGCGCTTCGAAGTCGACGGCGCCAACGCCGCGCGCGACTTCCTGCAGGCGCGCGGCATCGGCGAAGCCGACATCGACCAGGTGTGGGACGCCATCGCGCTGCATACGACACCGGGTATCCCGCGCCACAAGAAGCCGGTCGTCGCGCTCGTCACGCAAGGCGTCGAGATGGACGTGCTGGGCCTGGCCTACGACGAGTTCACGCGCGACGAACGCGACGCCGTCCTCCTCGCCCATCCGCGCGAGGCGAACTTCAAGGAAGGCATCATCGCGGCCTTCGCGCAAGGCACGCGCCACAAGCCCGAGACCACGTTCGGCAACGTCAAGGCCGACGTCCTCGCGCTGGCCGATCCGGGCTACCGCCGCCTCAACTTCTGCAGCCTGATCCTCGGCTCGGCGTGGAACGACGGCGGCGCCGAGCATCGCTGCCCGAGCTGTCTCGCCGACCCCGCGCAGGCCTGAAGCGCCCGCGCAGCGACGGCCCGGACTCAGACCTGCGCCTGGCCGCCGTCCGAGAACAGCTCGATGCCGTTGACGAACGACGACGCGTCGGACGCGAGGAACAGCGCCGCTTTCGCGACGTCGTCCGGCTGGCCCATCCGGCCCAGCGGGATCTGCGACGTCAGGTAGCCCAGCAGGCCCTCTTGCGCGGCGGGATCGTCGCCGGCGAGTTCGACCAGGCCGGGCGTGTGGATCGGGCCGGGGGACAGCGTGTTCACGCGGATCCCCTGCTCCTTCAAGTCCAGCACCCAGCTGCGCGCGAGGTTGCGCACCGCGGCCTTCGAGGCGCTGTAGACGCTGAAGGCGGCCGTGCCCTTGATGGACGTCGTCGAGCCGGCGAGGATGATCGAGCCGCCGCGCGGCATCAGGGGCAGCGCCTTCTGCACCGTGAAGATCACGCCCTTCACGTTGCGGTTGAAGGTGTCGTCGACATGCGCCTCGGTGATCGCGCCGAGCGGCACCATCGAGCCGCCGCCCGCGTTGGCGTAGAGCACGTCGAGCCGGCCGCGCTCGGCCTTGATCTGCGCGTAGACGCGGTCGAGGTCGCCCAGGTTGCCCGAGTCGGCACGGATCGCGGTCGCCTTGTCCGGGCCGCCGATCGCGGCCACGGCCTTGTCGAGTTCTTCCTGGCGGCGACCGGTGATGTAGACGACGGCGCCGGCGTCGGCGAACGCCTTCGCCGAGGCCAGGCCGATGCCTTGGCTGCCGCCGGTCACGAGGGCGATCTTTCCGGAGAGTGAGAGCTGGGTCATGGTGGACTCCTGTCGGTTGAGGTTGAGGTTGAGGTTGCGGTTGCGGTTGCGGTTGGAATCGCGAGGGCTGTTGCCGCTGTCGATGGAGTGACTGTAGGCAGCGCGCTTCGGCGGATAAAGCCGTCGAAGCCGTTTTCAGAATTTCCACTGGGGAATAATGAAAGCGTCGTCGCTCCCGTGTCGCCGGATGGACCAGCTCCTCGCATTGCGCGTGTTCGCACGCATCGCCGAATCCGGTTCCTTCTCGAAGGCCGCGGACGCCATGGACGTGCCGCGTGCCACCGCGACGAAGCTCGTCCAGGAACTCGAACGGCAGCTCGGCGTGCGGCTGCTTCAGCGCACGACACGACGGGTCAGCCTCTCGCCCGAGGGCGCCGCCTACTACGAGCGCGCCAGCCGCCTGATCTCCGAGCTCGACGACATGAACGACAGCGCGGCCGGCACGAGCGCCCAGCCGCGCGGGCGACTGCGCGTGGACATCGGCTCATCGCTGGCCAATCGCCTGCTCATTCCCGCGCTCGCCGACTTCCAGGCGCACTATCCGCACCTGCGTCTCGACCTGGGCGTCAGCGACCGGCCGATCGACCTCGTCGGCGAAGGCGTGGACTGCGTCATCCGCGGCGGCGACCTGCCCGACTCGAGCCTCGTGGCACGGCGTCTCGCCGACCTGGAATGGGTCACTTGCGCCGCGCCGGCCTACGTCGGGGAACGAGGCCATCCCCGCCATCCGACCGACCTGATGGCGCCCCTGGCCGACGGCGGCCATGCGGTCGTCGGCTACTTCTCGTCGCTGTCGGGCCGCCATGCGCCCCTCGAATTCGAGCAGGCCGACGAACGCTTCACCGTGCCGACCGGCACGGCCGTCGCCGTCAACGAAAGCACCGCGCACCTGACCGCGCTCGTCGCCGGACTCGGCGTCGGGCAGACGTTTCGCTGCATGGCCGAACCGCACCTCGCCGACGGCAGCCTGGTCGAGCTGCTGGCGCAATGGCGGCGCCCGCATCACCGGCTCTCGTTGGTCCATCCCGGCTCGCGGCAGGCCAACGTCAAGATCCGCGCGTTCTCCGAGTGGGCGGCCGCGCTGTTCTCGCACGTCGACGCGCGCCGCTGAGCCCTTGAGCACTTGAGCGCTGAGCACTTGAGCCGGCAAGCCGGGCCCGTGGCCGCGGCGGTCATGCGCGATGACGCGGTCGCCGCGGGCCGGATAGCGCGTCCACGGCGAGCGCGCACAAAGCGCCCTGCCGGCCGTACGGTCCTCGGTCATCGGGCGGCAACGCCTGCAAGCGCCGCGGAACCGCGGAGCCGACGCGACTCGACGCCTCGATGAATGGCGCCTGCGCGCCCGGCGCCGTCCCGTCAGGCCGCGGCCGCGTCGGCCTGCAAGGTCGCCATGTCGATGACGAAGCGGTACTTCACGTCGCTCCTGAGCATGCGCTCGTAGGCGGTGTTGATGTCCTGCATCGCGATCGTCTCGATGTCGGAGACGATGCCGTGCTCGGCGCAGAAGTCGAGCATCTCCTGCGTCTCGCGAATGCCGCCGATCAGGGAGCCGCCCAGGCGACGACGCTTGAAGATCAGGCCGAAGACGTTCGGCGCCGGATGCGAATGCTCCGGGGCGCCGACGAGCGTCATCGTGCAGTCGCGCTTGAGCAGGTTGATGAATGGATCGAGGTCGTGCTGCGCCGCGACGGTGTTGAGGATGAAGTCGAACGAGTTCTGGTGCGCGGCCATGGCGGCGGCGTCCTTCGAGATCACGACCTCGGCGGCGCCCATGCGCAGCGCGTCCCCGGCCTTGCCGGCCGAGGTCGTGAACAGCACCACGTGCGCGCCCATCGCCGCAGCGATCTTGACCGCCATGTGGCCCAGGCCGCCGAGCCCGACGACGCCGACCTTCTGGCCCTTCGCGACACCCCACTGGCGCAGCGGCGAGTACGTGGTGATGCCCGCGCACAGCAGCGGCGCCACGGCCGCGAGCTGGCCGAGGTCGTGGCTGATCCTGAGCACGAACTTCTGCTGGACCACGATGCGGCTTGAATAGCCGCCGTACGTGTTCTCGCCGCCGAAGACCGGTCCGTTGTAGGTGCCGGTGAAGCCGTTCTCGCAATACTGCTCGAGTCCGTCGCCGCAGGACGCGCAGTGCTGGCAACTGTCGACCATGCAGCCCACGCCGGCGATGTCGCCGAGCTTGAACCGGCTGACGTTGGCGCCGACCGCGCTGACGCGGCCGACGATCTCGTGGCCGGGCACCGACGGATAGATCGTGTTCTTCCACTCGTTGCGGGCGGTGTGCAGGTCGGAGTGGCAGACGCCGCAGTAGAGGATGTCGATCTGCACGTCGTCCGGGCCCGGCGCGCGGCGATCGATGCTGAACGGAGCCATCGGCGAAGTGGCGCCCTGGGCGGCGTAGGCGAGTGTGGCGGTCATGCGTGTTTCCTTGAAGGGCGCGCAGGCGAGACGTGAACGGGCTTCACGCGGCGCGATGCGATCGCCGGGGGGTGGCTGTCGTGCCCGGGCGCGATGCGCTGCGCGGGACATGGCGACGCATTAGACATGTCCAGGCAGGTCCGTGTCTTCGACCGCGCGAGCATCCGCACGCGCAGGACTGGAAAGAGGCCGCGACAAGCGCCGTGCCGGCCACCGAGAGTTGTCCCGATGCCGCCTCGGCCGAGTTGGGCGATGATGCGCGCCTTGATCCCGAGGAGTTCTCTTGAAAGAAGTCGTTCCATCCAGCAACGAGCTGACCCTGCGCGGCGTCGTGCTCGGCCTGTTGATCACGATGCTGTTCACGGCGGCCAACGTCTACTTCGGCCTCAAGGCCGGCCTGACGTTCGCCACGTCGATCCCGGCGGCCGTCATCTCCATGGCCTTGCTGCGCTACGCGCGCGGCGTGACCATCCAGGAGAACAACATCGTGCAGACCGTCGCGTCGGCGGCCGGCGCGATCTCGTCCATCATCTTCGTGCTGCCCGGCCTGGTCATGATCGGCTGGTGGAACGGGTTCCCGTACCTCACGTGCGTCGTCATCTGCGCGCTCGGCGGCGTGCTGGGCGTGACCTACTCGGTGCCGCTGCGCCGCGCGCTCGTGACGACGTCCGACCTGCCCTACCCCGAAGGCGTGGCCTGCGCCGAAGTGCTCAAGGTCGGCGCCGGCGGTGACGGCGCCGCGGCGGAGAACCGCGCCGGCCTGCTCGCCATCGTCTGGGGCGGCATCGTCTCGGCAGGCTTCCAGGTCGTCGTCGCCATGCAGGTCTTCGCGGCCGACGTGGTGGGCTACTTCCGCCTGAGCCGCAGCAGCAACGCGGCGACGGGTGCCGACGTCGGCCTCTCGCTGGCCTTGCTGGCCGTGGGCCACCTGGTCGGACTGTGGGTCGGCGTGGCGATGCTCGTGGGCGTGTTGATCGCCTGGGCCGGCGCCGTGCCGCACCTGACGAGCCTGCTGCCCTTCGACGGCGGCGCCGACGTCGCCGCGGTGGCGAACCATGTCTGGGCCAAGCAGGTACGCTTCATCGGCGCCGGCGCCATCGCCGTGGCCGCCGTGTGGACGCTGGTCAAGCTCGTCAAGCCCGTCGCCACCGGGCTCGCGTCGGCCATGGCCGCGTCGCGCGTGCGCAATTCCGGCCAGGGCGCGTCGCTGCCGCGCACCGAACAGGACTTGCCGATCGGCTGGGTCGCTGGCGTCACCCTCGCCTGCCTCGTGCCGATCGCGTGGCTGCTGGCGGACATGAGCAACGGCGCGGGCCTGGGTTCGGCCACCGCCATCCTCGTGGCCGGCGCCGTCGCCTTCATCGCCTTGATGAGCTTCTTCGTGGCCGCGGTGTGCGGCTACATGGCCGGCCTGATCGGCTCGAGCAACAGCCCGCTGTCGGGCGTCGCCATCATCGTCGTCATCACCGCGGCGCTGCTCATCGCGCTCGTCGTCAAGCCGCTGCTGCCGCCCGGCGCGTCACAGGCGCTGGTGGCCTTCACGCTGTTCGTCACGTCCGTGGTCGTCGCCGCGGCGACCGTCGCTAACGACAACCTGCAGGACCTGAAGACCGGCCAGCTCGTCGACGCCACGCCGTGGCGCCAGCAGGTGGCGCTGGCCATCGGCACGGTGGCCGGCGCACTCGTGATCCCGCCGGTGCTCGACCTGCTGCAGAAGGCCTACGGTTTCGCCGGCGCACCGGGCGCCGGCGCGAAGGCGCTGGCCGCCCCGCAGGCCGCGCTGATCTCCGCGCTCGCCAAGGGCGTGCTGCAAGGCGACCTGGACTGGAACCTGCTCGGCAAGGGCGCGCTGCTGGGCGTGGCGCTGGTCGTGATCGACGAAGTGCTCCAGCGCCTGCGCAAGCCCGGCAGCCACGTGCAACTGCCGCCGCTGGCCGTGGGGCTGGGCATCTACCTGCCGATGTCGACGACGCTGATGGTCGTCATCGGCGCCTTCGTCGGCTGGGCCTGGGACCGCCGCGCCGACGCGTCGGCCCGACCGGCCACGCGCAAGCAGCTCGGCGTGCTGCTGGCCAGCGGCATGATCGTCGGCGAAGGCCTGTTCGGCGTCGCCCTCGCCGCGCTGACCGTGTTCAGCGGCAAGGACGCTCCGCTCGCCGTCGTCGGCGACAGCTTCGCCGACAAGGCACTGTGGCTCGGCGGGATCGGCTTCCTGCTGGCGACCGGGGCGTTGTATCGGTGGCTGGCGCGGATGAGTGATCGGGTGACGGCGTAGGCCGCGACGGAACCGATGAGGGATCGTCTCTGGCGCGCACTGGCGCCGATGGCGCTGGTCGCGGCGCCGACGTGCGCGGCCGCGCTGGACTGCGCAGACGACCACTTCGCGGCGGCAAGCACCATGGCGAGCTTGCCTGGCGAAGTGCGCGGACTCTTGCTGAAAGAGGGCCGCGTCGCCGATCAAGGGCAGCGCTATCTCGATGGCGACGTCGTGGACCGGGACAACATGAATCTGCCCACGCGTCGACTCGCCATCGCCGCGATCGGCGATCGGCATGTCGCGGCGGCGATCGAGATCAACGATGCGCCCACCGAGATCCGCATGTTCGAACGCACGGGAGACCAATGGGCTGACGCCGCTCGGCGCACCAGCGTCGAGGCTCCCGTGTCCTTGGCGGAACTGCTCCACCCGTTCTGTGACGGCTATCCCAAGCCCGAGCCGCGGCCCGAAAGGCAAGCCAGCGGCGTCACGACCAGCGATGGCAGCGTCATCCTCACGCTGATCGACTCGCAGTCGTCGATCACCTACAGGTTGAACCGACGTCCCGCGCTGCGCGGCACGGCCCGGTACGAGCAGATCTCCTATCTCCAGACGAAGAAGCCACTGTCGCCCCGAGAGCGCGCGGCCCTGCGCACGAGGCTCGCGCAGTTGCAGTCGGTCCTGCCCGGGAATGCCGCGGGCAGCCAGTTCGTCAGCGAGTATCTGAAGGTTCTCGACAACGACCCGGGAAAACAGCCGAATTCGAGACCTGTCGGAGCGAGTCAGTAGCACCGCGGCCTTCGAGGCGTCTGTTCGACGAGATCGCCGCAACGAACGCGCTGGGCCGGGGGGCGAACCGAACATCTGAGGTTTCAGCAGCAGCCGCAGCCCGTTGGCGGTGGCTGCGTCTGTGAGTATCTCGACGACTTTCCGCACCCGGCCTCAACGCCGGCCGAGCTTGCCCGCCACTTCTTCGACCACCATCGCCGCGGAGAGGATTGCGGTGAAGATGCCGGTGCGCGTCCACCCGGTCGCCGCGTCGGGCCATTCGAAGCTGCCGCGCACGGGCCACATCACGAGCGGCCAGGCCACCCACGCGAAGAACGCGGCCCAGGGCACGAAGCCCAGCACGAGCAGCAGCCACCGCAGCACCCGCACCAGCGGCGAGCGGGCCAGCCGTTCCGGTTCCGTCGCACCGACGGCGCGAAACACGGCAGCGGCCAGCGCGCCGACGATGCCGACACCCACGAGCCAGTCGACGAACGCCCGCAGCCCCCCGTCGAAGTTCTCCTCGCCGACATGCCACGCACGCCACGCGGGCGCGAGGCCGAAGGCGCCGAACACGGCGACGAGCACGCAGGCCAACGCGAGCCAGCCATAGACGATCGTCGTCGCACGCGACTCCTGCGGACCGCCGGCGAGACCCGCGGACCAGAAGATCATGCCCATGCCGGTGAACAACAGCAGGGACGGAACGCCGATCAGGACGACGAGGACCACGAACCAGAACGACATGCCTGCTCCAAGGGACGCGCACGGCCGCGAACGAGCGCAACGCACCGCTCGCGGCAAATGGAATGGGGAACGAAGGTGGCACGCGGATGGTTGAACCACCAAACCGCGTGCCACGCCAGCACGAAGCTACACCGGTGAAAGGACGCGACCCGATCTCAGGAGAAAGATGGGTTGATTAAACCCTCGCCTTGCCACTAGGCCACCTGCCCCCTAAGCGCACGCTGTTCGAATGCGCTTAGGTGGGCAGGACAGGAATCGAACCTGCGTCTCGGGTTCGGACGACATTTGCATGTCGCCCAGTCAGATCCGCCTTCGGGTGACCGGTGCTCGAGAAGATAAAGCTGTTGAGGCGAAAAGAGGACGAGAAAGATAGCGTGTCGAGCGGGTCAATGTCCTGCAGCCGTCTACCAATTCCGGCACGTCCTTGCCAAGCGAACGCGGACGAGGCGCGAGGCCACGGCCGGATTCGCTTGGTAAGGACGGGTGGATTCGAACCACCAAACCTGCAAGCCTGTGTCCGACGACACCCTGACCATAAGGATAAGGATGCCTCTGTGCCTCCCGATGCCGGAAGGCGGATCGAATGATAGCCGGATCGGGCCTACTTGAAGGCTTGCATCAGGTAGCCGGTGATCGCGCCGCCGACACGGCCGTCCACCACCTCGACCGTGTTCGCGCGCATGCGGGCCTGCTTGGTGGCGGCGATCAGGTCGTCGATCAGCTCGATGGCGTGGGCCTTCTGCTGCGTGGTCGCGGCGCCCGAGAGCTTGATGTTGGTGAACGTGCCGACCACGACGTCCTTCTCGACCACGTCGACCTGCGCCGGATGCTTGTCGGTGGCCGGCGCCTTGATGAAGGGCTCCTTGGTGCGTTCGGTCTTGGTCGTGATGTCGGGGTCGATCGCCGTCCACGAGCCCTTGCGGCCGTCGTCGGCCGGCGCGTACTTGGTGTCGGCGCGGTTGGTCGGCATGGCGTGGAAGATCTTGCGCAGTTCTTCCAGCCGGCTCTCCAGGCCGAGCAGCTCGTCGACCGGCACGCTGCTCGCGAGCACCTTGCCGTCGGCCAGCACGATGTCGGCCTTGGCGACCTGGTTGGTGAGCGACTTCTGCAGCAGGACGTCCTCGGCGATCGCCCAATGCTTGAACAGGTAGTCGAGCGTCTCGACGACCGTCGTGGGCAACTGGCGCTGCTCGCGCGCGGCGGCTTCGGTAGCGGCGTTGGCCGGGTCGTCCTTGATCAGCTTCAACGACTTCAAGTGGCCGGAGAAATAGTCCGCCGCCTTGTTGAACTTGCGCGAGGTGTCTTCGAGCAAGGTCTTGACCTGGCCCGTGCGCGCCTTTTCGACGGCGAGGATCTCGTGCAGCTTTGCCTTGTTGGCCATGTTCTTGATTCCCTGATGTGATGAGTCGGACAGGCGCGACGAACGCCGCCTGGCGAATTTCAAAGTATAGGGTTGCCCGTCGGGCTCGCCGCGGGCACGCGCCCCAGGTGTCGGCGACGACACATTGTTGGCGCGCGGTATCGGCGGCCGCGCAAGCAGGCCTGATCGACGCTTCGCGCGGCGCATCGCTGCGTAGCATGGACGCATCGGTCGACGCCTCGTCGGCCGTGCCCATCGCCTCCTCATGTCGCTCACCGCGCTCGGCGCGCCCACCCGTTCATCGCACAGCCGCCTCGCGCCGGAAGCCGCGGCGCAGCGCGCGCGGGGTGGAGCGGACTGAAGACCGGCGTCGCAGGCCTCCAGGACGCCGGCGCCCACGTGATGGATGCGATCGAAGAGGGCTCAGCCGACGTCGTGTCGGCCTCGAAGACGACCGCCAGCGCAGTGAGCCGCTTCGCCGATGTCGCGGTCGACCTCGCCAGCGACGTCGTCTCCGATGTCGCGTTCGACTCGGCGTTCGTCGCCTCGGCCGCCAGGACGCTGCTCGCGATTCTTTGAGGCGTGCCGCGCGCGTCAGCCGCCGTGCCGATCCGGTCCAGGCGCGCGATCGCCTCTGCCGGCAGCGCCAAGCCGACCGCCGCGACGTTCTCGCGCAGATGCGCCACCGACGACGTGCCCGGGATCAACAGCAGGTTGGACGAGCGTTGCAGCAGCCACGCGAGCGCGACCTGCATCGGCGTGGCGCCGAGCGCCTTCGCCACGTCCGACAGCGCCGTCGACTGCAGCGGCGTGAAGCCGCCCAGCGGGAAGAACGGCACGTAGGCGGTGCCATGGCGCGCGAGCTCGTCGACGAGCGCGTCGTCGTCGCGATGGGCGAGGTTGTACATGTTCTGCACGCAGGCGATCTCGCAGATCCTGCGGCCATCGGCGATCTGTCTGGCCGTGACGTTGCTCAGGCCGATGTGGCGGATCAGGCCTTGCTGCTGCAGCTCGGCCAGCACCGTGAGCGGCTCCTCGAGCGGGCCTTCGGCCGGCCCGTGCACGCCGTGCATGCTGCGCAGGTTGACGACGTCGAGCACGTCGAGGCCGAGGTGGCGCAGGTTGTCGTGCACGGCCTGCGTCAGCTGCTCGCGCGAGAAGGCGGCCTGCCACGACGCGTCGGCACCGCGCAGCGCGCCGACCTTGGTGACGATGACGAGGTCGTCGCGGTACGGATGCAAGGCCTCGCGGATGATCTGGTTGGTGACGTGCGGGCCGTAGAAGTCGCTCGTGTCGATGTGGTCGACACCGCGCTCCACCGCTTCGCGCAGCACCGCGACCGCGGCCGCGCGATCCTTCGGCGGTCCGAAGACGCCCGGCCCGGCGAGTTGCATCGCGCCGTAGCCCAGGCGCTTGACGGTGCGCGTGCCGAGCTCGAAGGTGCCGGCGCTGGTGATGTCGATCGGGGTGTTGGCGAGGGTGTCGGTCATGTCGTTTCCTTGGGTGTGAGACGACTGTAGCCAGCGGCGACGCGCACGATAAGATGGCCCGATCGGCACAGGCTGTACGGAATCTCGAACAATGGCCGCAGACCTCGGCGATCTCACGGCGCTCGTCGCCGTCGCGCGAGCCGGCGGCTTCCGCGACGCGGCCCGCGCGACCGGCGCGAGCGCGTCCAGCCTCAGCGAGGCCGTGCGCCGGCTCGAGGCGAAGCTCGGCGTGCGCCTGCTCCACCGCACCACGCGCAGCGTCGCGCCCACCGAGGCCGGCGCTCGCCTGCTCGACCGCCTCGGGCCGGCGCTGCTCGAGGTCGAGTCCGCGCTCGACGTCGTCAACGGCTTTCGCGACCGGCCGGCCGGCACGTTGCGGCTCAACGTGCCGGTGAGCGCGGTGCGCGTCGTGCTGCCGCGCATCGTGCCGCCGTTCCTCGCGGCCTATCCCGACATCCGCCTCGACATCGTCGCCGAGGACAGCTTCGTCGACATGCTCGCCGCCGGCTGCGACGCCGGCATCCGCTACGACGAGCGGCTCGAGCAGGACATGATCGCGATCCCGATCGGCCCGCGCATGCAACGCATGGCCACGGCCGCCGCGCCGGCCTACCTCGACCGCCGCGGCCGACCCGCACACCCGCGCGAGCTGCTGGCCCACGCCTGCCTGCGTGCCCGCTTCGCGAGCGGCGCGATGCCAGCCTGGGAGTTCGAGCGCGACGGTGAGGTCGTGAAGGTCGACCCCACCGGGCCGCTCGTGGTGCGCGCGGGCGCGGCGTCGGAGCTCGCGGTCGAAGCCGCCATCGCGGGCACCGGCATCGTCCACCTGTTCGAGGACTGGCTGCGCCCCTTCCTCGACTCGGGCGCCCTCGAGCCGGTGCTGCAGCCGTGGTGGCGCCCGTTCACCGGGCCATTCCTCTACTACCCGAGCCGGCGCTACCTGCCGGCGCCGTTGCGGGCATTCGTCGATTTCATCGGGGCCCTGGCGCGCTGAACGTGCCCGGAGCCGAGGCGCTTCGTCGCGCCCCATGTCGCTTCGCGCCGGAGGCGGGCCGTCGGTCGCCTCGGCGTTGCCCTGCCGTCGACCCGCCAGCACAGTGCAGGCCGCGCTTCGATCACCGGAGCGAGCCCGTTCGAGGGACGGGACCATCCCCCATCGATGGCGAGGACTCCGCATGCCGAACGCTAACCACTTACTGAACTGGACTGACCCATGCGCCGGTGCGAGCATGGCGTCGCCCGAACTGCCCATCGCGACCCGTGCGCATTTCATCGGCTTCCTCCTGATCGGCGTGGCCGTCGCCGCCATGGGCTTCATGGCGCAGCACGCGCCGTCCGCGAGCGGTGCGGCCGCCGGGCAGCTCGCCGCGCACGGGCAGGCCGTCAAGATCTACCTGACGGCGATCGTCATGGACTGGGCGATGCTGTACTACTACTGGGGCGGCGTGCACAAGCGCGGCGGCGGCCTGCGCACGCTGATGGGCGAACGCTGGCGCTCCGTGCGGGCGTTGATGACGGATGTCGGCATCGGCCTCGCTTCCTGGATCGCCATCGAAGCCGCCGCCTTCGGCGTGACCTGGCTGCTGGGCCCGAATTCGGCGCGCAGCGTCGACTCGCTGCTGCCCAAGAGCGTGCTCGAAGTGCTGGTCTGGACAGCCGCGTGCGTCACGGCCGGCGTCTGCGAGGAGCTCGGCTTCCGCGGCTATGTCCAACGCCAGTTGCGCGCCTTCACGGGCAGCACGGCGCTCGCCGTGGTCGGCCAAGGCCTGGTCTTCGGCCTCTTCCATCTTTATCAAGGATGGAAGAACGTCATCGTCATCGCCTCGATCGGGATCCTCTACGGCCTGCTGGCCGCGTGGCGCGGCAACCTGCGGGCCAACGTCGTCGGCCACGCGGTGATGGACTTCTGGGAGGGTTGGCTGAAGTTCGTGGTGTAGGCGTCGTCGCCCGTCGCGGCGAGCGGACGACGGGTCACCCGACCGGCGGCATGTGCGCCAGCAGCTTGTCCAGCGTCACCGGATAGTCGCGCACGCGCACGCCCGTCGCGTTGTAGACCGCGTTCGCCACCGCCGCGGCCGCGCCGCACAGGCCCAGTTCGCCGACGCCCTTGGCCTTCATCGGCGACGAGATCGGGTCGGGCTCGTCGAGGAAGATCACCTCCTGGTGCGGGATGTCGGCGTGCACCGGGACTTCGTAGCCGGCGAGATCGTGGTTGACGAAATAGCCTTGTCGCTTGTCGATGGCGAGCTCCTCCATCAACGCCGCGCCGACGCCCATCGTCATCGCCCCGATCACCTGGCTGCGCGCCGACTTCGGGTTCAGGATGCGCCCCGCCGCGCACACGGCGAGCATGCGGCGCACGCGGATCTCGCCGGTGTGCGCATCGACCGCGACCTCGACGAAGTGCGCGCCGAAGGTCGACTGCTGGTACGTCTTGTCGAGATCGCCGTACTCGATGTGGTCCTCGGCGACGAGGCCGTCGTTGCCCGCGGCCTCTCCGAGCGACAGGTCGTGCGAGCCGCCGCGCACGCGGCCATCGGCGAACGTCGCGTCGAGCGGGGGGATGCCCAGCTTGTCGGCCAGCATCCCGCGCAGCTTCATGCACGCGGCATAGACGCCCGACGTCGAGTTGTTCGCGCCGAACTGGCCGCCCGAACCGGCCGACACCGGGAATGCCGAGTCGCCGAGCTTGACGACGACCTGCTCGAGCGCCACGCCCATCGTCTCGGCGGCGGTCTGCGCGATGATCGTGTAGCTGCCGGTGCCGATGTCGGTCATGTCGGTCTCGACCGTCACCACGCCCCGCCCGTCGACCCGCACGCGCGCCGCCGACTTCATCAGCAGGTTGTTGCGGAACGCCGCGGCCATGCCGTGCCCGATGAGCCATGGGCCCTCGCGCACCTGCGCCGGCGTCGCGTTGCGCTGGCTCCAGCCGAAGCGCTCGGCGCCGAGGCGCAGGCATTCGACCAGGTTGCGTTGCGAGAACGGTCGTTTCGGTTTCTCGGGATCGACGGCGGTGTCGTTGACGACGCGGAACTCGACCGGATCCATGCCGAGCTTCTCGGCCATCTCGTCCATCGCGATCTCGAGGGCCATCATCCCCGACGCCTCGCCCGGCGCGCGCATCGAGTTGCCCTCGGGCAGGTGGAGCTCCGCCAGGTGCATCGCCGTCATGCGGTGCGCGCCGGCGTACAGCAGCCGCGTCTGGTTGACTGCGGTCTCCGGGCCGCCGCCCGGTTGGTCGCCCGACCAGCTTTCGTGGGCGATCGACGTGAGCTTGCCGTCCTTCGTCGCGCCGAGCCGGATGCGCTGGATCGTCGCGGGACGATGCGTCGTGTTGTTGAAGATCATCGGACGCGCGAGCGCGACCTTCACCGGCCGTCCGACCGCGCGCGCGCCGAGCACCGCGAGCAATGCATCGCTGCGCAGGAACAGCTTGCCGCCGAAGCCGCCGCCCACGAATGGCGACATCAGGCGAACGTGGTCCGGCTTGATGCCGAGCGTCTTGGCGAGGTCCTGCTTGCCCCAGCCGATCATCTGGTTCGACGTCCACAACGTGACGCGCGGCCCGTCCCACCACGCGATCGACGCGTGCGGCTCCATCATCGCGTGCGACTGGTCGGGCGTCGTGTACACCGCGTCGAGCTGCACGGGCGCGGCGGCGAAGGCGGTGTCGAAGTCGCCGACCTGCGTTTGCGCCGGGCCGGTGATCGGGGTCGGCTTCGGCGGCTTGACGGCGCCGTTGGCCTTTTCCGTCGCGAGATCGAACTGGCCGTCGGCGCGCTCGTAGGTCACGTGCACCAGCGCGGCCGCGGCGCGCGCCTGCTCGAACGTCGTCGCGACCACCAGCGCGATCGCCTGGTGGTAGTGGTCGATGTCGGGCCCGCCGAGCAGCTTGGCCGTGTTGCGCATGCCTTTGCCGAGCCTGCCCGCGTTGCGCGCGGTGACGATGCCCAGCACGCCCGGCGCGGCGCGCGCGGCGTCGAGGTTCATCGTCGCGATGCGGCCCTTCGCGATGCCCGCGCCGACGACCGCGCCGTAGACCGGCCGCGGCATCGGATCATGATGCTCGTACGCGTAGCGCGCCGTGCCGGTGGTCTTGAACTTGCCGTCGATGCGGTCGGTGGGCCGGCCGACGACACGCAGCTGGTCGATCGGGTTGGTACCGGCTGGGGTATCGAATTTCATGACGAGGCTTTCGCGTTCGGGTTGGCGTGCTGTTTCGCTTGCTCCATGGCCGCGGCGAGCGTGCGCTCGGCCAGCGGGAGCTTGAACGCGTTGTCGGGCGTCGGCGCCGCGCCTTCGAGCAGCTTGGCGGCCACGGCGCGCGCGCCGCGCGGCATCTCGGCCTCCGCGGCCTCGACGCGCCACGGCTTGTGCGCGACGCCGCCGAGCGCCACGCGCCCGCTGCCGTCCTCCTGCACGATGGCCGCGACCGAGACGAGCGCGAACGCGTACGACGCGCGGTCGCGCACCTTGCGATAGACGTGCACGCCACCCACGGGCGGCGGCAGCGTCACCGCGGTGATCAGCTCGCCGCGCTCGAGCGCCGTCTCCACGTGCGGCGTGTCGCCGGGCAGGCGATGGAAGTCGGCGATCGGGATGCGGCGCGTGCGGCCGTCGGGATGCACGGTCTCGATGGTCGCGTCGAGCACGCGCATCGCGACGGCCATGTCGCTCGGATGGGTCGCGATGCAGGCTTCGCTCGTGCCGATGACGGCGAGCTGTCGGCTCACGCCGCCGATCGCCCCGCAGCCGCTGCCGGGCCGGCGCTTGTTGCAGGGCTGGTCGGTGTCGTAGAAGTACGGGCAGCGCGTGCGCTGCAGCAGGTTGCCGGCGGTCGTCGCCTTGTTGCGCAGCTGGCCCGACGCGCCGGCCAGCAGCGCGCGCGACAGCACCGCGTAATCCCGCCGCACGCGCGCGTCGGCGGCGAGGTCGGTGTTGCGCACCAGTGCGCCGATGCGCAGCCCGCCGTCGCCCGTCGGCTCGATGCGATCCAGGCCCAGCGCGTTGACGTCGACCAGGTGCGATGGCGTCTCGATCTGCAGCTTCATCAGGTCCAGCAGGTTGGTGCCGCCGGCGATGAACTTCGCGCCGGGCTGCTTCGCGACGGCCGCCGCGGCCTCGGCCGGCGTGCGCGCACGCTCATAAGTGAACGGTCTCATGCTGACGCACCTCCAGCGACTTCGGTGATTGCCTCGACGATGTTGGAATACGCGCCGCAACGGCAGATGTTGCCGCTCATTCGTTCGCGCAGCTCGTCGATCGACAGCAACGGCTGGACGTTGAGATCGCCCGTGACGTGGCTCGGGATGCCCTGCCTGACCTCGTCGAGCACCGCGACTGCCGAACAGATCTGCCCCGGCGTGCAGTAGCCGCACTGGTAGCCGTCGTGCTTGACGAAGGCCGCCTGCATCGGATGCAGGCGGTCGGGCGTGCCCAGGCCTTCGATGGTCGTCACCTTCGCGCCCGGGTGCATCACGGCCAGCGTGAGGCACGAGTTGATGCGGCGGCCGTCGACGATCACCGTGCACGCGCCGCATTGGCCGTGGTCGCAGCCCTTCTTTGTGCCGGTCAGGTGCAGGTGCTCGCGCAGCGCGTCGAGCAGCGTGGTGCGCGTGTCGATGTCGAGCGTGCGCATCTTGCCGTTGACGTCGAGCGAGACCTTCGCGGTCGGCACGCCGGTGTGCGACGGCGCGGCGGGCGCCGACGTGGCCGCGCCCGCGGACGTCGTCGTCGTGACGACCGCAGACGACGCGGTGGCGAGCAACAGCCCGCGTCGGGTGATCGGCAGATGGCACCCGTTGTCCTGTTCAACCATGAGCTGGCTCCTGTCGCGCGGCTGGCCG
>FTDG01001830.1_pt1 | contig 21143 bp, 20 predicted proteins | sample 1639751 | NCBI WGS metagenome assembly FTDG01 (sample SAMEA3914869, study PRJEB12502) | metagenome | biome: forest; material: soil | place: USA | collected 2012-03-12 | depth 0.1 m
CGCCGCACGCTGCTGCTGGCCGCCCGACAGCGTCGATGCCCGCTGCCACGCGCAGCGCGCGATGCCCACGCGCTCGAGCGCATCGAGCGCGCGCTGCACCTCGGCGCGCGGGAAGCGCCGCGCGAGGCCGCGCCACAGCGGCAGCCGGTGCAAGGCGCCGGCGAGCACGTTGGTCAGCACCGGCAGGCGGTCGACCAGGTTGAACTGCTGGAACACGACGGCCACGCGCGAGCGCGTCGCGCGCACGTCGCGCGCGAGGCGGCCGCCCTGCTGCACCGGCCGGCCGAGCACGTCGACGACCGAGATGCTGCCGGCGTCCGCGCGCTGCAGGCCGTTCAGGTGGCGCAGCAGCGTCGACTTGCCCGAACCGGAGGCGCCGAGCAGCGCGACCATCTCGCCCCGGCGCACCCGCAGCGAGACCTCGTGCAGCGCCGCGGCCGAGCCGAAGGTCTTGCTCAGGCGGCGTACGTCGATCGCGAGGTCGTCCATGGGAATGCCTTCGTCCGTGGCGCCGGAGCCGGCGCGTTGGAGGCGAATCATCTAGACGATCGATGACCGATCCGTGAACCGCGCATGACACCCGCGTGGCGCGGATGGGGCTTTCCCGATCAGGAATTCACTGCCTTGCCGCGGGCTGTCGCCCGGTGGCTCGCGCGACGTGCGCGTGCGATGATCCTTTTTCCAACAAGACACCGGGGTTCCAGCATGTCCATGCATCGCCAGCGCGCGTCGTCGCGCACCGTCTTCGGCCTCGGCGCGGTGGTGGCCGCGGTCGGCGCGCTGGGCGCGCTCACCAGCGCGCACGCCGCCGGCTTCGCGCAGCCCCCGGTGCCGGCGATCGGCACGCGCACGGTCGCGAGCGCCGACCTGTACGTCAAGCGGCCGTCGACGACGCCGTGCACGGTGCCGCTGTTCGCCAACGTCGACTTCATCGGCTTCACGCCGACCGTGCTGAACTACGCGCCGCCGGCCGGCTGCGCGGGCCCGTGGGCCAAGGTCGTGCTCACCGCCGACTACGACGTCAGCGTCGGCCGCCAGTTCGACCGCACCGCGGTCATCAACCTCGACGGCGTCAACCTCTACTTCGGCACGACGATGGAGCCGGGCTCGGCGACCGCGCGCGCCTGGCACGTCGAGCGCGACGTGACCGACCTCTCGGCGCTGTTCAAGACCGCGCAGACCGGCGAGGCGATCCTCGGCAACATCGTCGACGGCACCTACACCGGCCACATCCACGGCAGCGCGAGCCTCGTGTTCTACCCGGCCGGCGCGGGCGCGCCGGCGGCGCCGACGCCGCACGCGGTCATCCCGCTCGCGGCATCGCTGACCGCGCTGTCGCCGACGAACCCGACGCTGTCGTCGTCCGTCACGCTGCCGCGCAACACCGAGCGCCTCTATCTCGACGTCGTCGCCCAGAGCCAGGCCGACGACGAGTTCTGGTACACCTGCGTGCCCGATGCCGACGCGGGCCTGCTCGAGAGCTGCGGCGGCGGGCCGTTCCGCGAGGTCGAGGTCTCGATCGACGGCACGCCGGCCGGCGTCGCGGGCGTCTTCCCGTGGATCTACACCGGCGGCATCAGCCCGTACATGTGGGAGCCGGTGCCGGGCGTGCAGACGCTGTCGTTCGAGCCCTCGCGCGTCGACCTGACGCCGTTCGCCGGCCTGCTCGACGACGGCCAGCCGCACACCGTCGCGGTGCAGGTCTTCGGCGCGCAGAACAACTTCTCCGTCACCGGCTCGCTGCTGGCGTTCACCGACGCCGGCGCGAAGACCCTCAGCGGCAGCGTCACCCAGAACACGCTCGCCGCGCCGACGGTGAAGGTGGTCGACAAGGGCCTGGTCGTCAACGGCGACAACGTGCACGGCAAGGTGTTCGTGAGCTCGGAGCGCGACTACGCCATCACCGGCACGCTCGACACCTCGCACGGCCCGGTGACGACGACGGTGGCCGCGCACGTCGCGTTCCACAACACGCAGAGCTTCGGCATCAACGACTCGAAGTACGTCCAGGACATCACTCAGAACACCGACATCAAGACCACCACGACGACCGTCGATTCGCGCGGCACGACCACGCGCTCGACGCATTCGTTCTGGCCGCTGACGGTGAACCTGAAGGAGACGCTCTCGGGCAACGACGTGGTGCTCGACACGGGCATCTCGCAGACGCGCAAGGACGTCACGCGCGGCACCAACGCCGACGGCACGACCTGGTTCCAGCACTACGAGAACACCGTCGCCCCGCACGCGACGACGACCTTCGACGAGTCCACCGGTGCCAGCAGCGTCAGCGACATGACGAGCTCGCAGCACCTGGTGCGGCGCGATTCCGGCGTCGGCTGCTACGACCGCACGATCAGCGTCGCGGCCAACGCCGTCACCGCGGTGGTCGACGGCTGCACCGGCGCGACGAAGTAGGCCGCGCGCCCTCCGACCAGGGGCCGTGCCGCGGGGCGCGGCCTTTTTTTCGCGCGATGCGAAGCGAGGGGCCGGACGCCGTGTCCGACGCCTCGTTGCGCATCGTGAGAACCGGAGCCGGCGAGAATTCGGCGATGACTTCGCAAACCTTCTCGATCCGCGCGATCGACCCGGGCGTGCCGGCCGAGCTCGACTTCGTCGGCGACCGCATGCGTCGCACGCTCGTCGAGGTCGACGGCGAGCGCGGCGGCGCGCTCTACACGCCCGAATGGCTGCGCGAACGCGCGGCGTTCCATCTCGATGCGTCGCGCTGCACCGGCGCCGTGTTCGTCGCGGTCGACGCGGGCGGCGCGCTCGTCGGCCACACGATCGTGCGCGTCGAGACGCATCCCGACGGACGGCGCTTCGGCCTGTTCGCGACGACCTGGGTCGAGCCGCAGCTGCGCCGCGCCGGCGTCGCCGACGCGCTGCTCGCGCGCGGCGAGGCGTGGATGCTCGCGCACGCGTTGTCCGAGGCGGCGACGTGGACCTCGGCGACCAACGAGAAGCTGATCCGCCTCTATGCGAAGCACGGCTACGCGCAGTCCGACTCCGGCCCGGAGGAGCTGACGGGCGCCCCGATGGTGCGGCTGTCGCGCAGGCTCTAGGCGACCAGGATCGCGCGGAAGTCGTTGACGTTGGTGAGCGTCGGCCCGGTGACGACCGAATCGCCGAGCGCCTGGAAGAAGCCGTGGCCGTCGTTCGCCTCGAGGCTCTTGCGCGGGTTCGTGCCGAGCGCCCAGGCGCGTGCGAGCGTGTCGGGCGCGACGACGGCGCCGGCGATCTCGGCGGCGCCGTCGACGCCGTCGGTGTCGCCCGCGATCGCGTGGACGCCGGGCAGGCCGTCGAGGCCGATCGCGAGCGAGAGCAGGAACTCGACGTTGCGTCCGCCGCGGCCCTGGCCGCGCACGGTGACGGTGGTCTCTCCGCCCGAGAGCAGCACGCACGGCGCGGCGAAGGGTTGGCCGCGGAGCGCGACCTGGCGCGCGATGCCCGCCATCGCCTTGCCGAGGTCGCGCGATTCGCCCTCGAGGCTGTCGCCCAGGATGTGCGCCGCGACGCCCGCCTCGCGCGCGACGCGCGCGGCGGCTTCGAGCGCCGCCTGCGGCGCGGCGATCATGCGCAGTTCGCTGCGCGCGAGCCGAGGATCGCCCGGCTTGACGGATTCTCCGGCGCCGCCTTCCAGCACGTCCCATACGGCACACGGTACCTCGATGCGGTGGCGTTCGAGGATCGCGAGCGCGTCGGCGCAGGTCGTCGCGTCGCCGACGGTCGGGCCGGAGGCGATGTCGCGCGGGTCGTCGCCCGGGACGTCGGAGATCACGAGCGTCACCACGCGCGCCGGATGGCACAGCGCGCCGAGCCGCCCGCCCTTGAGCGCCGAGAGATGGCGGCGCACGCAGTTCATCTCGGAGATGGTCGCGCCGCTGCGCAGCAGCGCGGCGTTGACGGCCTGCTTGTCGGCCAACGTGAGCCCGGGCGCAGGGGCGACCAGCAGCGACGAGCCGCCACCCGAGACGAGCGCGATGACGAGGTCGTCCGCGCCGAGCCCGCCGACGAGCCGCGCGATGCGCCGGGAGGCGACGAGCCCGGCGTCGTCGGGCACCGGGTGCGCGGCGGATGCGATCTCGATGCGCGCGCACGGCACCTCGTAGCCGTAGCGCGTGACGACCAGGCCCTCGAGCGGGCCGGGCCAGTGGTCCTCGAGCGCGCGTGCCATCGCCGCCGAAGCCTTGCCCGCGCCGATCACGATCGTGCGGCCGCGCGGCGGCTCGGGCAGGTGGGCGGGCAGGCACAGCGCGGGCTGGGCGCTGGCGACGGCGGCGTCGAACATGCGGCGCAGCAGGGCGCGCGGGTCGGCGGGGGAAGTCACGGCGTGCGGCTCCATCGAGGGCGAGCGGCCATTCTGCGCGCACGGGTCGCCGACTACCCGATCGGGTGACGCGCCGACCCCCCGCCCGCCGGATGGCGCGTGCGGCCGGCGCTGCCTAGACTCGTCGCGCCTTCCACCCGACGAGCCCGCCATGAACCCCACCGTCTTCCGCCTCGCGCCGCTGTGCGCGCTCCTCTTCGCCGCGCACGCCGCGCAGGCCGCGCCGCGCGGCGGCCGGCTCGACGACACCGGCATCGCGACCTGCGAAGCGCCCAACGGCACGATGCACGCCGACTGCGCCGATTCGCTGCAGGACGCGGCGACCGGCCGCGACGTCACGGCGCCGTCGAACGCCGACGGCCGCCTCGGCTTCAAGTGGCGCAAGCTCGCCGCCGACGGCGGTCCATTGCCCGCCGACGCCGCGCAGTGGGCGTGCATCGAAGACCGCGTCACCGGCCTCGTCTGGGAGATGAAGACGACCGACGGCAGCGCGCACGACGCGTCGCGTCGCTACACCGACCTCGGCGACGGCAGCGCGGGCGACGCGAGCGCGCTGGTCGCGCAGAGCAACGCCGAAGGCCTGTGCGGCCGCGCCGACTGGCGCCTGCCCGCGCGCGGCGAGCTGCAGGGCATCGTCGACTACAGCCGCTCGACGCCCGGCCCGAGCGTCGACGCCGCGTGGTTCCCGAACAGCGAGGGCTACAGCTTCTGGACGTCGACCGTGCAGGCCTCGAACCCCGACGGCGCGCACTGGCACGTCAACTTCCAGGACGGCTGGACCGGCACGCTGGTCGACTCGTACGCGTTCGGCGAGGCGCGCGTGGTGAGCGGGCGCACGGTCGTCGGCACGCCGCGCTTCAAGGTCGTCGGCGGCGGCGCGGAGGTCGCCGACAGCGCCACCGGGCTCGTCTGGGCGCGCTGCACCGTCGGCCAGCAATGGAACGGCAGCACCTGCGTCGGCCAGGTCGAGAGCTACGCCTGGCGCGACGCGTTGCGCATCGGCGCGCAGGCCGCGCAACGCCACGGCCAGCCCTGGCGCCTGCCCAACGCGAAGGAGTTCGCGAGCCTCGCGATCGACGGCCAGGCCGGCCCGGACGTCGACCCGACCTTCTTCCCCAACGCGCCGAGCCGGCTGTACTGGACGTCGTCGCCCTACGTCGGCTTCCCGCTCTACGCGTGGACGTTCTACGGCTACGACGGGACGGTCAACTTCGAGAACGCGCTCGAGCTGCACCTCGTGCGCCTGGTGCGCTGAAGGCCCTCGCGTCGCGCCACGCGAAACGCGGTGTCGGACACACGATGTTGTCGCTGGCGCCTCACGGCAGGGCCGCGAGGCCTTCGCGCAGGCGTGGTGCTGCGAAGTCGATGAAGGCGCGCAGCTTGAGTGCGACGCGCTGCTGCGCGTCGAAGACGAGGTGCACCGGCACCGGCGGCGGCTCGTGCTTCGTGAGCAGCACCTCGAGCTGCTTCGCGCGCCGCGCGGCCGCGGCCTGGTAGGACAGCACGCGCACCAGCCCGATGCCGGCGACCGCGCCGTCGACCGCCGCCTCCGCGGTGTTGACGACCAGGCGCGAGCGGATCGCGACGGTCTCGGCGGACGGGCCGTCGGCGAAGGTCCACGACTGCGCGGAGGCGACCGCGTCGAAAGTGACGCAGTGGTGGCGCGCGAGGTCGGCCGGCGTGCGCGGCCGGCCGTGCGCCGCGAGGTAGGCCGGGCTCGCGCAGACGATGCGCCGCAAGGTGCCGAGCGGCAGCGCGTTGAGGCGGCTGTCGGGCAGCGGACCGATGCGCACCGCGAGGTCGACGTGCTCGTCGATCAGCTGCGCGATGCGGTCGCCGAGCACCAGGCGCACGTCGACGGCGGGGTATTCGAGCAGGAATGCGCTGACCACCGGCAGCACGTGCTGGCGGCCGAACGCGAGCGGCGCCGTGATGACGAGGTCGCCCTGCGGCACGTTGTACTCGCCGGCCGCGGCGCGTTCGGCCTCGGCGACCTCGCCCAGGATGCGCCGGCAGGCCGCGACGTAGGCCTCGCCCGCGTCCGTCACCGCGAGCTTGCGCGTCGAGCGCGTGAGCAGGCGCGCGCCCAGGTGCGACTCGAGCTCCGACAGCTTGCGGCTGACCGTGGCCAGCGGCATCGCGAGCTTGCGGCCGGCGGCCGACAGGCTGCCGGCGTCGACCACGGTGAGGAAGACGTTCATGGCGTCGAGGCGGTCCATCGAGGGTTCCGTTTTTCGGGAGAGTGATTCCACATTCTGGCGTCTAGTGCCGAACGATGGAAGAGCCTAAATTTCGTTTCGTCGCCTCGAAAGGCCGACGTCCCACCCGAACCGAAACCTCGTCCCCCGAAGGATCACGCCATGTCCCGCATCGCCACCCCCGCTTCCATCGAAACCAGCCCGGCCGCCTCGCAGCCGATGCTCTCGGCCGTCAAGGCGCAGCTCGGCTCCGTGCCGAACCTGTTCCGCCTCGTCGGCAACAGCCCGGCCGCGCTCGAGGGCTACCTCGGCATGTCCGGCGCGCTCGCCAAGGGCGCGCTCGCGCCGGCCACGCGCGAGCGCATCGCGCTGGCGGTCGCGCAGGTCAACGGCTGCAACTACTGCCTGGCCGCGCACACCTACCTCGGCAAGAACCTGGCCAAGCTCGACGACGCCGAGATCGCCGCCAACCGCCGCGGCGGCTCGACCGACGCCAAGGCCGACGCCGCGGTGCGCTTCGCCGCGATCGTCGCCCAGGAGCGCGGCCACGTCGGCGAAGCCGCGCTGCAGGCCGTGCGCGCGGCCGGCTACACGGACGCGCAGGTCATCGAGATCGTCCAGCACGTCGCGCTCAACACCTGGACGAACTACATCAACGAAGTCGCCGCGACCGACGTCGACTTCCCCGCCGCCGCGCCGCTCTGAGGGAGCCGCCATGGGCGCCGCCGTCCAGCATCCGAGCGACCTCGCATTCACGCCGACCGTCAAGGCCGTGCAGGAACGCAAGGGTTCGCGCCGCGCCTATGCGCACCTGGAGGACGGCGCCGGCTGGGCCGACACGATCCCGGACGGCCTGAAGGAGTTCATCGAGCTGCAGACGAGCGTCTACCTCGCGACCGCCAACGCCGACGGCCAGCCCTACGTGCAGCACCGCGGCGGCCCGGCGGGCTTCCTGCACGTGCTGGACGAACACACCATCGCCTTCGCCGACTTCAGCGGCAACCGCCAGTACATCACCACCGGCAACCTGCTGGACAACCCGAAGGCGCACCTGTTCCTGATGGACTACGCGCATCGCCAGCGGGTGAAGATCTGGGGCGAGGCGCGCGTCGTCGAGGGCGACGCCGCGCTGCTGGCCGGGCTCATGCCGCCCGGCTACAAGGCGCGCGGCGAGCAGGTCGTCGTCTTCACCGTGAAGGCCTGGGACGCGAACTGCCCGAAGCACATCCCGCAGCTACTGCCGGCCGAGGACGTGATGCGCGTGCTCGACGAGAAGGAGGCCCGCATCGCCGCGCTCGAGGCCGAGGTGTCGCGCCTGAAAGCTTCGCTTCAGTCGCGGGCAAGCGTTCTCCCGCCGAAACCGTAGCAGGGTGCACGAATCGCCGCGCCGGCGATGGAAACGACTCCATTTGTCCGGACGCCCGGACGATATGCCGCAGGTCGCCCGGCGCAAACCTTTGCGCCGGGACAAGTCCTCGAATCGACCTGCAAAAGGAGTCCAACGTGTTCTCGAACCTCAAGATCGGTGCCCGCCTGTCGCTCGGCTTCGGCATCGTGCTCGCGCTGGTGTGCGTGCTGGCCGCGGCCTCGGGCTGGCAGATGCTGCGCCTGGCCGGCTGCGACGACTACTACGCCAACAACCTCGTGCCCTCGTTCGAGGCCGAGCACCTGCTGTCGCAGGCGCTCGGCGACGTGCGCCGCCACGAGTTCCAGCACGTCGGCGCGAACAGCGAGGAAGACGTCGCCAAGGACGAGGCGGAGATCGCCAAGGCGCGCCAGGTCGTCGCCAAGCAGCTCGACTTCTACGGCACCAGCCTCGTCGCGGACGAGGAGGACAAGCGCCTGCTGGGCGACGTCCGCCGCGCCGTCGACGCGTACTACGCCGAGTGGGAGAAGGTGCGGCCGGTCTCGCGCGCCTCGCTCACCGACCCGTCGAAGAACGACGAGGCGATGAAGCTGCTCATCGGCGAATCCGCCAAGGCCTACGACGTGGCGCAGGCGGCGCTCGGCAAGTCGTGGGACTACAACGTCAAGCTCGCCGGCGACCAGGACGCCCTGGCGGCGGCGACCGAGCGCCAGGCGCGCATCACGCTGATCGTGCTCGTCGTCGTCGCGCTCGCGATCGGCATGGGGGCGGCCGTCGCGATCACGCGCTCGATCGTGCGTCCGCTCGGCGAAGCCGTGCGGCTCGCGTCGACGGTCGCCGAGGGCGACCTGAGCTCGCGCATCGTCGTGCGCGGCAAGGACGAGACGGCGCAACTGCTGGGCGCGCTGGCGCGGATGAACGAGAACCTGTCGCGCATCGTCGGCCAGGTGCGCAACAGCAGCGACTCGATCGCGACCGGGTCGTCCCAGATCGCGACCGGCAACGCCGACCTGAGCCAGCGCACCGAAGAGCAGGCGAGCAACCTGCAGCAGACCGCCGCGTCGATGGAACAGCTCGCCGGCACCGTGCGCACCAACGCCGAGACCGCGGGCCACGCCAACCGCCTCGCGGCCGAGGCCTCCGAAGCCGCGGTGCGCGGCGGCGAGATGGTCGGCTCGGTGGTCGCGACGATGCAGGAGATCGCCGGCTCGTCGAAGAAGATCGCCGACATCATCGGCGTCATCGACGGCATCGCCTTCCAGACCAACATCCTCGCGCTGAACGCGGCGGTCGAGGCGGCGCGCGCGGGCGAGCAGGGACGCGGCTTCGCCGTCGTGGCGAGCGAGGTGCGCAGCCTCGCGCAGCGGTCGGCCGGCGCGGCCAAGGAGATCAAGTCGCTGATCGGCGCGAGCGTCGAGCGCGTCGAGGTCGGCTCGCGCCAGGCCAACGACGCCGGCGCGTCGATGGAAGGCATCGTCGCGCAGGTGCAGCGCGTGACGCAGCTCATCGGCGAGATCTCGTCGGCGACGACCGAGCAGTCGAGCGGCATCGGCCAGGTCGGCAACGCCGTGCAGCAGCTCGACCAGGTCACGCAGCAGAACGCCGCGCTCGTCGAGGAGAGCGCGGCCGCGGCCGAGAGCCTGAAGCACCAGGCGGCGCAGCTGTCGCAGGTCGTGAGCCAGTTCAAGACGCACTGAAAGCGTGCAGGGTGTCAGGCACGCGTCTGGCACCGGAGGGAGGAGGCCCGCGGCGAAAGCGCGCGGGCCTTTCGCTTTGCGCGCGCGGGCGATGCGGGTATCGTCGGCGCGCATGAGCTTTCGCGCCACCGTCGGCCATCACGTCTTCGGCTTCGCCGACCTGCGCGAACTGCTGGCCAAGGCGAGCCCGGCGCGCTCGGGCGACGCGCTCGCCGGCGTCGCGGCCGGCTCCGCGCAGGAGCGCGTCGCGGCGCAGGCGGCGCTCGCGGACGTGCCGCTCGCGCGCTTCCTCGCCGAGGCCGTGGTGCCCTACGAGGACGACGAGGTCACGCGCCTCGTCCTCGACGGCCACGACGCCCGCGCCCTCGCGCCGGTGCGCCACCTCACGGTCGGGGGCTTTCGCGACTGGCTGCTCTCCGACGCCGCGGACGAAGGCGCGCTGCGCGCGCTCGCGCCCGGCCTGACGCCGGAGATGGTCGCGGCCGTCTCCAAGATCATGCGCAACCAGGACCTGATCCTGTGCGCGAGCCGCGCCCGCGTCGTCACGCGGTTCCGCAACACGCTCGGCCTGCCCGGCTCGCTCGCGGTGCGCCTGCAGCCCAACCACCCGACCGATGCGCCAGCGGGTATCCTCGCCAGCATCGTCGACGGCCTGCTGTACGGCGCCGGCGACGCGGTGATCGGCATCAATCCGGCGGCCGACAGCGTCGAGCAGCTGGTCGGGCTGCTGCACCTGCTCGACGAGCTCATCGCCGGCCACGCGATCCCGACGCAGGCCTGCGTGCTCACCCACGTCACGAACACGCTGCACGCGATCGAGCGCGGCGCCCCGGTCGACCTCGTGTTCCAGTCGATCGCCGGCACCGAGCGCGCGAACGCGGGCTTCGGCGTCTCGCTCGCGCTGCTCGACGAGGCCCACGCCGCCGCGCTCGCGCTCGGGCGCGGGCCGCTCGGCGACAACGTCATGTACTTCGAGACGGGCCAGGGCAGCGCGCTGTCGGCGAACGCGCACCACGGGGTCGACCAGCAGACGCTCGAGGCGCGCGCCTACGCCGTCGCGCGGCGCTACCGGCCGCTGCTGGTCAACACCGTCGTCGGCTTCATCGGCCCGGAGTACCTCTACGACGGCAAGCAGATCGTGCGCGCCGGCCTCGAGGATCACTTCTGCGGCAAGCTGCTCGGCCTGCCCATGGGCTGCGACATCTGCTACACCAACCACGCCGAGGCCGACTCCGACGACATGGACACGCTGCTCGTCCTGCTCTGTGCCGCCGGCCTGAACTTCATGATGGGCGTGCCCGGCGCGGACGACGTGATGCTGAACTACCAGAGCACCTCGTTCCACGACGCGCTGTTCGCGCGCAAGCTGCTCGGCCTGAAGCGCGCGCCGGAGTTCGAGGCCTGGCTGCACGCGATGGGCATCACCGACGCCCGCGGCGCGCTCAACGCCGCGCCGACGCTGCCTGCGCTCGCGAGCACGCTCGGCGCGTCGCATCGCCTGCTCGCGCCATGAGCGCCGACCTGCCCGACCTCCCGGCCGAATGGGACGACGACGACGGCGTCGACCCGCCGCCCGCGGCGACGCCGCCCGATCCGTGGCTGGCGCTGCGCCGCCATACCTCGGCCCGCATCGCCCTCGGCCGCGCCGGCACCAGCCTGCCGACGGCCGAGGTGCTGCGCTTCGCGGCCGCGCACGCGCGGGCGCGCGACGCGGTGCACGCGGCGCTCGACGTCGCGGCGCTCGAGGCCGCGCTGCAGGCGCAGGGCGTGCGCGTCGTGCGCGTGCGCAGCCGCGCGGCGACGCGCGCCGACTACCTCGCGCGGCCCGACCTCGGCCGCCGGCTCGACGCGGCCGCGCACGAGGTGCTCGCCGGCCTCGCGCCGTCGCCGCTGTGCGTGGTGATCGGCGACGGCCTGTCGGCGGTCGCCGCGCAGGCGCACGCGGGCGCGCTCGTCGCCGCCCTGCGCGCGCTGCTCGAGCCCGCGGGCGTGCGCGTGGACGCCGTGGTCGTCGCGACGCAGGCGCGCGTCGCGCTCGGCGACGAGATCGGCGCGGCCGTCGGCGCGGAGCTCGTGCTGGTGCTGCTCGGCGAACGCCCGGGCCTGAGCTCGCCCGACAGCCTCGGCGCCTACCTGACCTGGGCGCCGCGCCCGGGCCGGGCCGACGCCGAGCGCAACTGCGTCAGCAACATCCGCCCCGAAGGCCTGGCCGTGGCGGCCGCCGCCGCGCGGCTCGCCTGGCTGGTGCGCGAGGCCGCGCGCCGGCGCGTCACCGGCATCGCCCTGAAGGACGACAGCGCCGTCGCGTCGATCCCGTCGGCCTGAGCGGACGGCCCGGGCTCGCTGCCGCGCGTACGCGGGGCAGGCGAGACACGCGGTGTCCGAGAGGCGCGGCGAACGGCCGTCCGAAAGCAGCCGTTCACGTTCTCGACGGACAATCGCGCCTCTCGCCCGCCTCGCGGGCTCGAACCGGAGATCCGTCTTGGCGTCCCTTTCCCGCTTCCTTCCGACCTCGCTGGCGCTGGCCGGCAGCCTCGGCATCGGTGCCGTGCAGGCGCAGCCGCCGGTCTACAACTATTTCGAGGCCGGCTTCTCGAGCGGCCTGATGTCGGTGTCGGCCGATTCGGACCACATCGGCGCGGACGGCTGGATGGTCGGCTGGCGCTTCAACAAGAACGTCGGCGTCCAGGTCGCCGGCTTCAGCGCGAACACGCCGTTCCACCAGAAGCTGCAATCCGACGGCACGCCGCTCTACGACTTCTCGCGCTACGTCGGCGCGCAGGTCGTCGGCTACATCCCGGCGACCTCGTCGTGGGACATCTTCGGCAGCGCCGGCGTCGGCCGCTCGACCTACGGCACGGCCCAGCCCGGTTTCGGCAACACGACGAAGACCGACGGCATCGTCGAGACCGGCCTGCGCTGGCAGGTGTTCCAGCACTTCGCCGCCAGCGTGCAGCTCACGCGCGTGCTGGACGCGCAGTCGACCTACGCCGGCCTGCGCGCCGCCGTCAACTTCTAGCCGCGACGCTTTTCTTGAACGCCCGGCCGGCCGGGCGGAATCAACGCCTTCGTGCGAGCACGCGGCTCGCGCCATCCGCCGACATCGTCTCCACGCCTGCCATGCCCCACGCCGACGACCTGCCCGACCTGCTCGCGCGCACCGCGCTGCGCGACCGGTCGGCGTTCGAGCGCCTGTATCGCGCCACCTGCGGCCATCTGTTCTCGGTCTCGCTCCGTATATTGAGGAATGAGAGCCGCGCCGACGAAGTCCTGCAGGAGGCCTACGTGAACATCTGGCACAACGCCGCCGCGTACAACGCGGGCGCGGGCACGCCGATGACGTGGATGATCAACATCGTGCGCAACAAGTCGATCGACCTGCTGCGCTCGCGGCGCACCGAGGCGGAGACGACGACCGAGCTCGACGACGCCGCGCTCGCCGTGGCCGCCGACGCGGCGGGCGACCCGCAGCAGCTCATGTCGGACAGCCTCGTCAAGGCGCGCATCGACGGCTGCATGCAGGCGCTGCCGGCCCACCAGCGCCAGGCGCTCGCGCTCGCCTACTACCGCGGCATGGTGCACACCGACATCGCCGAGGCGCTCAGCGCGCCGCTCGGCACCGCCAAGGGCTGGGTGCGGCGCGGCCTCGAGCAGTTGCGCGGCTGCCTCGAAGCCGCGGGAGTGAGCGGCGCATGAACTACCTCCTGCCCGAACGACTCGACCGGCTCGCGCGCGAGTACGCGCTCGGCACGCTCGCGGGCCGCGCGCGGCGGCGCTTCGAGCGCGTGCTGCAGTCCTCCGCGGCGGCGACGATGGCCGTGCGCACCTGGCAGCAGCGCCTGGCGGTGCTCGATGGCGCGAACGTCCCGCTGCAGCCGCCGCTGACGAACTGGAGCGCGATCGAGAAGCGCCTGTTCGCGCCGGCGCCGGCCGCCGCCGCGCCGCGCGGCTTCGGCCAGCGGCTGGCGCAGTGGCTGTCGGGCCGCGTGCTCGCGGGCGCGCTCGCGGGCGCGCTCGCCTGCGTCGCGCTCGTGCGTCTGCAGCCCGGCATCGCCGACCTCGAGCCGCGCGGCGATGCGCTGCCGGCGAGCTACGTCGGCCTGCTGCTCGATGGTGCCGGCAAGCCGACGCTCGTCGCCAGCTCGCGCCGCCAGGGCAGGCTGCTCACGCTCAAGCTGCTGCAGCCGATCGCGATCCCCGATGGCCAGGTCGCGGAACTCTGGGCGCTGCCGAAGAACGGCGCGCCGTTCCCGGTCGGTGCGCTGCCGGCCCGGGGCAACGCGCGCATCGAGTTGCCCGACACCTCCGAGCACCTGTTCGCGACCGTCGGCGACCTCGGCGTGAGCTACGAGAGCGCGCCGCCCGCGGCCGGCGCGAAGCCGAGCGTGCCGTTCGTGCTGACGGGGCATTGCGTCAAGGTGTGGTGAGATGCCCGCCCCCATCCGAGGGGGCTGGCCGTCTCTTTCCTGGACGGCCGGGCGCCCGTCGGCCGAGGCTGCGCGGCGGCAACGTCCTGTTTCAATCCGCGCGAAAAAATCCTCCGCGCCGCATGATCCGTTTCCGGGCCCGCTCCGTAAGTGACGAGGCAAGCAAGCCTCGCCCACTCTTCACACAAGGAAACCCCATGAAGTTCGCTCTCGTCCTCGCGCTCGCCGCTGCCTCCTTCGCCAGCCAGCTCGCGCAGGCCGCCGACACCCCCGAGCCGCCGGCGCCGCGCGCCGCCACGCCCGCCGCCGACAAGCTGGCCACCGCCCGCAAGCTGATCGAGGCGCGCCAGTGGGCCGCGGCGATCGACGAGTTGAAGCGCGTCGACGACCGCTCCAGCGCCGACTGGAACAACCTGATGGGCTACACCGCGCGCAAGACCGCGGTGCCCGACCTCGCCGCCTCCGAGCGCTACTACGAAGCCGCGCTGCGCATCGACCCGCACCATCGCAACACGCTCGAATACTCCGGCGAGCTGTACCTGATGAAGGGCGACCTGCCCAAGGCGCAGGCACGCCTGGGCGCGCTGCAGGGCGAATGCGGCACGAGCTGCTCGCAGTACGCCGACCTGAAGGCCGCGATCGAGCGCTACAAGGCCAACGGCGACAAGTACGTCGCCAGCGGCTGGTAAGCCGACGGCCCCGACGCAGCCCATCCTTCCAGGAGCTCCCATGAAGAAGATCGCAGCATTCGCCGCGGCCCTGGCGGCCGTCGCCGGCGCGCACGCCGCCGAGACCACCGTCACCCTCAACCTCGCCCAGGCCGAGGGCACCGGCCCGGCGGTCGGCAGCGTGCGCATCGTCGAGACCCGCTACGGCCTGGCGTTCTATCCGTCGCTGAACGGCCTGCCGCCCGGGCTGCACGGCTTCCACGTGCACGAGAACGCGTCCTGCGCCTCGAGCGAGGCCAACGGCGCCGTCGTGCCCGCGGGCGCGGCCGGCGGCCACCTCGACCCGCTGGGCGCCAAGCACCACGGCGAGCCCTGGGGCGACGGCCACCTCGGCGACCTGCCGCCGCTGTACGTCGCCGCCGACGGCACGGCCGCCAACCCGGTGCTCGCGCCGCGCCTGAAGCTCGCCGACGTGCAGCACCACGCGCTGATGGTGCACGCCGGCGGCGACAACCACGCCGACCACCCGGCCGCCCTCGGCGGCGGCGGGGCACGCGTGGCCTGCGGCGTCATCGGAGGCTGAGCCATGAAGATCCAGTCCGCATTCCTCGCGGCCGCCGCGGCCGTCCTCGCAGCCGGCTGCGCCACCACGCCCGCGCGGTCGCCGGCGATCCCCGCGCCGACCGGCGTCCCCGCCGCCTTGCAGGCGCCGGCCGGCCAGGAGCCGTTCCTGCAGGTGCACGCGACCGGCGTGCAGATCTACGAATGCGCCGCCAAGCCCGACGCGCCCGCCGTCTTCGCCTGGCAGTTCCGCGGCCCCGAGGCGACGCTGGCCGACGCGGGCGGCAAGGCCGTCGGCCGCCACTTCGCCGGGCCGTCGTGGGCCTCCAACGACGGCGCGACCATCGTCGGCCAGGTGAGCGCGAGCGCGCCGGCGCCGAATGCGGGCGACATCCCGTGGCTGCTGCTGGCCGTCAAGTCGCACGCCGGCGAAGGCCTGCTCGCGCCGACGACGAGCGTGCAACGCCTCGACACCGAAGGCGGCGTCGCGCCGCCCGCCGCCTGCGGCGCCGCCAACGCGCACCAGACGGAGCGCGTCGGCTACACGGCGACGTACGTGTTCTGGCGCGCGAAGGGCGGTTGAGCGCGCCTCGACGGCGGCTGCCGGAGGAGCCCGGGTGCCTGCTGGAGGAGCCCGGGTGCCTGCCGGAGGAGCCTGGGCGGCTCCGGGCGTCCGACACTGCGTTTCGCATCGCGCAACGGCGCGCCCGGCATGCGCCTTACTTGAGCGTCTTCAGGTAGGCGATCAGGTCGGCGCGCGCCTTCGCGTCGGGCTCGCCCGGCCATGCCATCGCGGTGCCGGGCACGGCCTTCGTCGGGTTGGCCAGGAAGGCGTCGAGGGAGACCTCGTCCCAGACGATCACCGACTTGGCCAACGGGTCGCTGTACTTGAAGCCCGAGACGCTGCCCGCGCGGCGGCCGAAGACGCCTTTCAGGCCCGGCCCGACGCCGTCGCTCGCGCCCGGGCTGTGGCAGTCGGCGCATTGCATGAACGCCATGCCGCCGGCGGCGGCGTCCTGCGCCCGGGTGGCGAGCGGCGCCAGCAAGGCCAGCGCGGCGAGGCAGGCGGTGCGAGAGATCGAAGGCGTTGGCATGTCGGATTCCCTTTGGCGGCTCGCGCCGAAGCCGCGGGTTGTACGCGAACGGCGGCGCGCCGGCAACCCGCCGCGGCGCGGCGCGGCCGTGGCACAGTCGCGGGGCGCGACTGCGACGGATTTGGCAATCGGCGAGCCCCCGCCCGCCGCGATGCGGGGGGCTCCCGTGCTGAAATGCGTCCGCCGGCGCGAAAGGGGCAAAGGGAGAACGGATGAACAAGGGATCGAAGGTCGCGACGACCTTGCTGCTGCTGACCGGCTTCGCCGGCGTGCTGGGCTGGTCCGTCGTCGAACACCGGCACGAGAAGGTCGCGCAGGCCGAGCAGGTCGCGCTCGACAGCGTCGAGGAGATGACCGGCTACGTCGCCGTCGACGTCGATCCGTTCTTCGCCGATACCCGCGTGCAGCGCATCCTGCGCGAGCACAAGCTGCCGGTGCGCGTCACGCGCGTGGGCAGCCGCGACATGGCCGCCAAGGTCGCCTCCGGCGTCAAGGCCGATTTCTGGTTCGCCTCGGGCGTGCTCGCCGCCAACCAGGTCGACGACGCGGCGCGCCAGGCCGGCCAGCCGATGGCGCAGTCGGCGCCGTTCAACAGCCCGCTGGTCGTGGCGAGCTGGGCCCCCGTCGCGGCCATCCTCGAGGCCAACGGCGTCGCGCACAAGCGCGCCGAGCGCGTCTACGGCCTCGACATGGGCAAGCTCGCCGACCTGATGCTCGCCAAGAAGCGCTGGAGCGACCTGCAGGGCGCGGCGGCCTACGACGTCAAGCGCAGCGTGCTCGTCTCGACGACCGACGTGCGCAAGAGCAATTCCGCCGCGATGTACCTCGCGCTGATGAGCCAGGCGCAGCAGGGCGAGGTCGTGAGCGACCGCGCCGGCGCGGCCGCGGCCGGGCACCGGTTCGCCGAGCTGTTCCGCCGCCAGGGCTTCCAGGAGAACTACGTCAACGGCAACTTCGACGACTACGTCCAGATCGGCATCGGCAAGGCGCCGCTCGCGTTCATCTACGAGTACCAGATCGTCGGCTACGCGATGGCGCGCAAGGGCGTGCAGCCCGACATGGTGCTGATGTACCCGGAGCCGACGATCGTCAACAAGTTCGTGCTGCTCGCCGCCTCGCCGCGCGGCAAGGCGTTGCAGTCGCTGCTCGCCGCCGACCCCGAGCTGCAGAAGATCGCGGTCGAGTACGGCTTCCGCGGCACCGATGCGGGCGCGTTCCCCGCGGCCGTCAAGCCGACCGGGCTGGCGGTGCAGGAGCACGTCCAGCAGGTCGTGGATCCGCCCGCCTACGAGCTCATGACCCTGATGATCGACACCGTCGCCGCGGAGATGACGCAATGATGATTTCGTGGAAGAGGCTGGCGCTGGTCGCCGTGGCGATCGCGGCGATGGCCGGCTGCTCGCGCAGGCACGACGCGGACGATGCGCCGGCGCAGGCGGCCGAGTCCTCGGCGCCGCCCTTCGTCGTGCTCGCGACGACCGACCTGAAGGACGTGCAGTCGCTCGAGAAGGAAGCGCGCGCGGCGACCGGCGTGAACCTGCAGTTCCGCTTCGGCGGCACGATGGAAAGCACCGAGGCCGTGCTGACCGGCCAGGCCAACGCGCAGGCCGCGTGGTTCGCGAACGCGAAGTACCTGCTGAGCGACGCGCAGGGCCAGTCGCGCGTGAAGATGCAGGAAAAGCTGATGTGGTCGCCGATGGCGGTCGGCGTCAGCGAGTCGGCGGCCAAGGCGCTCGGCTGGGACGATCCCAAGGTCGCCGCGGGCGTCACCTGGAAGACGATCACCCAGGCCGCCGGCGACGGCAAGCTGTTCTACGCGATGTCCAACCCGGCGACCTCCAACCAGGGCTTCATGGCGCTGATGGGCGTGGTCGCCGCGGCGGCGGACAAGTCGGAGGCGCTGACGCCCGAGGACGTCGACCGCACGGCGATCTCGACCTTCCTCAAGGGCTACAAGCTGCCGGGCGACAACTCGTCGTACCTGACCGAGCGCTTCATCGCGCAGCAGGGGCCGCGGCTGAACGCGTTCATCAACTACGAGAGCTGGCTGATGGGCATGAACGCCAGCGGCAAGCTGCGCGAGAAGCTGGTGCTGGTGTATCCGCGCGAGGGCGTCTCGACCGCCGACTACCCGTTCATGCTGCTCGACGACGCGCGGCGCGACGACTACGTCAAGCTCGTCGCCTGGCTCAAGGGCAAGCAGGCGCAGACCTTCCTCGCGCAGCAGACCTTGCGCCATCCGGTCAACGAGGAGGTGGCCAAGGCCGTCTCGGCGCAGTTCGCGGGCAACCCGATGCTGGTGGAGCTGCCGTTCTCGCCGAACCGCCAGCTCGCCGACGACCTGATCTCGGCCTACCTCAACGAGTTCCGCCGGCCGATCGCCTCGACCTTCGTGCTCGACACCAGCGGCAGCATGGGCGGCGACCGGCGGCTCGAGCGGCTCGTCGAGGCGCTCGACTACGTCGCTGGCGACGACGCCTCGCTCACCGGCCGCATCGCCCGCCTGACCAACCGCGAGAAGATCTGGATGCTGCCGTTCTCGAGCGAGCCCGGCCAGCCGGTGCTGTTCGAGATCCCCGACGCCGGCAAGGCCGGCAAGGGCGTCGCGGCCGTCAAGGACAGCGAGGCCAAGGCCAAGGCCATGGGCCTCGTGCGCGACTACGCCGCGACGCTGCACGCGCACGGCGGCACGGCGCTGTACGACAGCATCCTCATCGCGATCCAGAACATGGCCGAGGAGCGCGGGAAGCATCCGGAGTACCAGTACTCGGTCGTCGGCTTCACCGACGGCGAGAACACCAACGGCCGCGACTACGCCGCCTTCAAGGCCGCCTATGCCGGGCTGCCCGAGGACGCGCGCGCGATCCCCGTCTTCATGGTGCTGTTCGGCGACGCCAAGGAAGCCGAGCTGCAGGGCCTCGTCAAGGTCACCGGCGGGCGCGTGTTCGATGCGCGCACCACGCCGCTGTACGCCGTCTTCAAGGACATCCGCGCCTACCAGTGACCGTATGAGCGGCAACTCCGTCCTCGCCCGCGCCGCGCGCGCGCTCGCCAGCCCCGCGGGCTGGTGCGCGATCGTGTTCGCGGCCGCGCCCGTCGTGCTGAAGGTCGCTGGCCTGCTGGACGCGCTCGCCTACCCGATCGCCGCGCTCGGCGCGGTCGCCGGCTACGTGCTCGGCGGCACGCTGTTCGGCTTCCCGCGCACGGACGCGCGCGCCTGGGAGGCCGAGCTCGCGTTCCCCGACACCGGCGACGCGCGCGAGGCGATCGAGGCCGCGCTCGCGGGCATCCGCGGGCTCGTCGACGCGAACCCCGAGGGCCGCCTCAGCGCGAGCCTGCAGAAGGCGGTGCGCGACGTCTGCGCGCGCCTCGAGGCGCTGCTCGCGCAATGGGAGACGACCAAGGGCGCGCTGTCGCTCGAGGAGTCGTTCAACGCGCGCCACATCGCGCTGCGCTACCTGCCCGACGCGCTGCGCACCTACCTCTCGATCCCGGCCGCGTTCGCGAGCACGAAGCGGCTGGAGAACGGCCGCACCGCGCACGACACCTTCGCCGCGACGCTGGCCGAACTCGGCGCCAAGGTCGACCAGCTGCGCGACGACCTCGCGGGCCAGGACGCCCAGGCCTTCCTCTCGCATTCGCGCTTCATCGACCAGAAGTTCGCGCGCCCCGAGCCGCTGCTGCGCGGCGACTGACCCATTTCCCCAAGACCGCCGACGAAAGGCCCACCCGATGACCGATCCCCGCCCGCTGCCCGTCGACACCGCCACCAACGAGTTCCGCCTGACCCCGCCCGACGTGATCGAGCCGGTGCCCGCGACGCGCTCCGACTCGCTCGTCCCGCTCAAGCCCGAGCGCACGCAGCAGATCGACGCGAAGGTCGACGCCTTCGTCGAGACGCTGTTCACGAGCGACGTCCAGAGCGACGACTTCAAGCACAAGCTCGACCAGGCGTTCGCCCTCGGCCGCGAGGAGATCTCGGTCGCCGCCAGCCTGCTGCAGGGCCGGCTGATGGAGCGCAACTTCACCGACGCCGCGTCGACCCCGGCCTACCAGGCGATCGCCGAGCTGCGCGGCCACCTCGACAGGCTCAACCCCGGCAACGAAGGCAACCTGCTCGACGCCAACCGCATCCTCGGCGTCATCCCGTGGGGCAACAAGCTGCAGGCGTATTTCCGCCGCTTCCAGTCGGCCGGCGAGCAGATCAAGACCTGCATGACGCAGCTCTACGCCGCGCGCGACGACGTGCAGAAGGATCTCGTCGACGTCGACGCCCAGCGCACGAGGATCTGGGCCGGCATGGAGAAGATGGCCGAGGCGATCCAGTTCGCCAAGGCGCTCGACACCAAGATCGCCAACCGCGTCGACGCGCTCAAGGCGACCGACGCGGTGCGCGCCCGCGCGCTCGAGCAAGAGGTGCTGTTCTACGCGCGCCAGAACCTGACCGACATGCTCACGCAGCAGGCCGTGAGCATCAACGGCTACCTCGCGCTCGACGTCATCAAGAAGACCGGCCGCGAGATGATGAACGGCTGCACGCGCGTCGCGACGACGGGCATGAGCGCGCTCGCGGTCGCGCAGACGGTCGCCCGCGCGACCGGCAACCAGATGCAGGTGATGGAGATGCTCGACTCGGTCGGCGGCACCATCAACAAGCTCATCGCGCAGACCGGCGAGCAGCTCAACCAGCACGTCGCGCAGACGACCGCGTTCGCGAAGAACCCGCTGGTCGGCGTCGAGCAGATCAAGCAGATGTTCGACCAGACCTACCGCGCGATGGACGCGATGGACACCTTCCGCAG
>FTDG01002902.1_pt1 | contig 20817 bp, 15 predicted proteins | sample 1639751 | NCBI WGS metagenome assembly FTDG01 (sample SAMEA3914869, study PRJEB12502) | metagenome | biome: forest; material: soil | place: USA | collected 2012-03-12 | depth 0.1 m
GCGCGAGGCTCTCGAGGTTGCGGCGTTCGGAGTCGGCCAGCGCATCGACGCTGTGCGAATAGTTGTACCAGGCGGTGATGCTCATGGGCAGCACGGCGGCCAGCACGAGGGCCATGACCATCTTGACCACCAGCGGCCACGAGGCCGGCCGCAGGGCGCGATGCCGCAGCAGGCGCCCGAACAGGCCGCGCGCGCGGCGCGCGCCCGAGTCGTCGCCGTCGCTGGCCAGCGCTTCCTGCAGGCCCAGGCTGGACGCGTGGGCGGCGAACAGCGCGCGGCGGAAGGCGGTCACGTCGCGCGGCCGATCCTCCGGCCTGACCTGCAGCGCCCAGTCGATCGCGCGCAGGAAGTCGGCGCCGTAGCGGCCAGCGCCGGCCTGCTGCGCGCTGACCTCGGCCTCGGGCGAGCGGCGGCGCTCCATCACTTCGCGCGGCCGCTTGCCGCCGACCATCCAGTACAGCGTGGCGCCGACGGCGTAGAGATCGGTCCACGGCCCCTGGTTGTCGCCGAGGTATTGCTCGATCGGCGCGTAGCCGGGCGTCAGCATGTTGGGGGCGTCGGGCAGGTCGCCGCTGGCGGGCCGCGCGGCGCCGAAGTCGAGCAGCACGAGGCTGCCGTCCGACTCGCGCACGCAGATGTTGCCTGGCTTGATGTCGCGGTGCAGCACGCCCTTGCGGTGCACCAGCGCCAGGCCGTCGAGCAACGGGGCCAGCAGCATCACCAGGTCGGCCTCGGGAATCCCGGGCAGCGCGTCCTCGGGCGCCGCGGGCGCGGGCGTGCCGCCCGTGCGCGCGGGCGTCGGCGTCGTGCGCCGCTGCTGGTTCCACCAGGTCGCGAGCGGATGGCCGCGCTCGTAGTCCATCACCATGTACGCGGTGCGGTTCGCCTCGAAGAAGCGCGCGACGCGCACGATGTGCGGGTGGCGGAACGTGGCCAGCGTGCGCGCCTCGACGAGGAACTGGTCGAGGCCGTCGAGCAGCGTCGACGCGACGTCCAGGCTGCGCGGACGCACCGTGCTGTCGCTGGTGCGTATCGCGAATTCGGCCGGCAGGTATTCCTTGATCGCGACCTGCGCGTGCAGGTTCACGTCGGTCGCGAGGTAGGTGATGCCGAAGCTGCCCTGGCCCAGCACGTCGTCGACACGGTATTCGTGCAGGCGATAGGTCGGCGGCAGCGCGATCGGGGCGAGCGCGCGCCGCACGGCCGACGCGGCGCCGCCCGTCGACGACGTCGGAGAGGCCGTGGGCGACAGCGTGGGCGCCTCGGGAAGCGCGCGGCCCGGCCGCAGGACGGTCGTCCCGGGATCGGCCGAAGCGAACGCGGGCGCCGCCGGCGCGGGCCGGGGCACGACGGCGGGCGCAGCGACGGGCGGGACGTCCGGCGCCAGCTGCGTCGCGTCCGGATCGGCGTCCGGCGCCAACCGGGTCGCGTCGGGGTCGACGTCGGGACGCATCAGCGTCGCGTCGTCCTCCGGTGCGGACGCCTTGTTGGCGTGAACGATGGCATGGATCTTCTCCATGAAGCGCGGTCTCCCGTGGATATGCGGCTGCTACGATAGTTCAAACGCCCTCCCGTGTGCACAGGATGTCCCGCACTCGCCTCCAACAATCCCTCGATTTCGCCAGTCTCGTGCGCCTGATGGGCGTCGCGGCGGTCGTGGCGTTGTTCGGCGTCGGGATGTGCGGCTTCCTCGGCTACTCCAAGTTCAAGTCGGCGCTGGAGGCCGCGACCCGTTCTCGCATGACGGTGCCGGCGGCGTCGGTGCGCTCGGGGGTCGAGGCGGCGCTGGCGCTCGGCGTGCCGCTGGCCGGCGCGAGCGCGACGCCCGCGCTGCTGGCGCGCGAGCGCGCGGCCGACGCCGAGATCGTCGCGATCAGCGTCCTCGACGCGCACGGCCAGGCGCTGTTCAGCACCGCGCCGGCGCATACGGGGCCGGGTACGGCGACGGCCGTCCTTCCCGGGGCGCCGCCCGAGGGCGAGGACGAAATCCGCATGCCGCTGCGCAACAGCTTCGACCTGCAACTCGGCGAGGTCGTCGTGCGCTATGCGACGACGTCGTCGCACGACGCGCTGGCGCGCATGCGCGCGCGGCTCGCCCTGATCGTGGCCGCGGGCTGGGCGCTGACGACGCTGCTGGCCGCCGCGGGCCTCGCGATGGCGGCGCGTCGCGCGCGGCCTGCCCGTCCGGCGTCGCGGGCATGAGCTCGTGCCTGGCCGCTCCGAAGCGAGCTCGCACCGCGGCCCGCAGGGCGGAGGTCGTCCTATGAGCTCGTGCCCGGCCGCGCCGAAGCGGGCTCGCACCGCAGCCCGCAGGGCGGAGGCGGCCCGATGAGCGCCTCGACCGGCCCGAGCGCGGAGCGCGGCCTGCAGGCGCGGCTGGCGGCCACGATCCTGGTCGCCGTGATGATCGGCATGCTCGGCGTGACCTGGGCCACGCAGCGCGCGTTCCAGGATCTGCTGCGACCCGAGCTGCAACGCAAGGCGGTGGCCGTCGGCGGCTCGATCGGCGAGCTCGCCGGCCGGGCGCTCGACCACGGCCTCACGCTGCCCGAGCTGGTGGGCGTGCGCGAGCACCTGGACGACGTCCGCCGCGAGCACCGCGAGCTGGCCTACATCGCGCTGCGCGACGACGCCGGCCGCCTGCTGTTCGACAGCGGCCGCGCCGAGGACGCGCACGGCGTCGAAGTCCCGATCCTGCGCGACGGGCGGCGCGTGGGCGCAGTCGAGGCGCAGGTCGGGGCCGCCTACGTCCGCCACATCCTGCTCGAATCCGCGCTCGACCTCGGCGTCGTCTTCATCGTCGCCATCTTCCTGACACGCGAGCTGCTGCACACCTTCCTCAGCGCCGGCGCGGGCCTGCGCGCGGCCGCGCCGGACGCATCGGACGGCGTCTCCGCGCTCGCGCGCCTGCGACTGCCGCTGTTCCTCTTCATGCTGGCCGAGGAATTGACGCGCGCCTTCCTGCCAGGATACGCGCGTGCGCTGATGCCGTCCGGCTCGACGCTGTCGCCCGACTTCCTCGCCGGGCTGCCCATCGTCGTCTTCATGCTGGTCGTGGCGCTCGGCCAGCCGTTGCTGGCCACGTGGAGCGAGCGCGGCGGCCCGCGCCGCATGCTGTTGCGCGGCGCGGCGCTGGGCGTCGTGGGCTTCGTCGGCGCGGCGCTGGCCTCGAGCCTCGTCGGGTTCATCGCATGGCGCGGCTTGTGCGGGCTCGGCTACGGGATGGTCTTCGTCGCGGGGCAGAGCCTCGTCCTCGAGCACACCGCCGCGGCCGATCGCACGCGCGGCTTCGCGCTGTTCGTCGGTGCGATCATGGCGGCGGCCGTCTGCGGACCGCCGATCGGCGGCATGCTGGCGGACCACGTCGGCCCGCGCGCCGGCTTCGCCGCGGCGGCCGCCATCGCGGCCGCGGCCTGGTTCGCGGTGCGCGGCGTGCCGCGCGATACCGCTCACCGCATCGCGACCGCAAGCCCGCCCAAGCCGCGCGACTTCCTGCGTGTGTTCGAGCAAGGCCGTTTCCTGTGGGTCACCGCGCTGGCCGCGTTGCCGGCCAAGCTGATCCTCGCCGGCTCGTGCTTCTTCCTGGTGCCGATCTACGTGAGCGCGGCCGGCGAACCGCCGTCGGTCGCGGGGCGCGCGATGATGCTCTACGCGGTGATGCTGGTGCTGGTGCTGCCGCAGGCCACGCGCTGGGTCGAGCGCGGCGTGCCGCTCGCGCGGCTGGTGGGCCTCGGGCTGTGCCTGTCCGCGCTGGGAGGCTTCGCGCTGGTCGTCGGTCGCGGCGTCCTGCCCGTCTATCTCGTGACGGCCTTGCTGGGGCTCGGCCAGGGGCTGTCGATCGCGGCGCAGAGCAGCCTGCTCGCGCAGGTCTGCGCCGCCGAGATCGACGCCCATGGCAGCGGCCCGGCGTTCGGCGCGTACCGGCTGGTCGAGCGCCTGGGCAACGCGTGCGGGCCGTTGCTCGCGGGCGCGCTGGTGGTCGTCGTCGGGCCGGCCTGGGCGTTCGTCGCGATGGCCGCGCTGATCCTCGGCTGCGGGCTGTGCTTCCTGCTGCTGGCGCGCAAGGTCGCGCGATGAATCGCCGCGACCTGCTCGCCCTCGCGCTGCTGGCGCGCGCCACGGACGGGTCGAACGCGATCGCGGCCACGCCGCCGCGGCCCTGGCGCATCCACGCGGTCACCTACCGCGGCCGCACCGAGGTCGAGCACGGCTTCGCCGACTACTTCGCCGCGCGCGGCATCCCGGTCGAGATCACCTGGCGCGACATCGCGCTCGACACCTCGCGCCTGCCCGCGCTGGTGGACGAGATGCGTCACGCGCGGCCCGACCTGATCCATGCCTGGGGCACCGGCGTCACGCTGGGCATCGTCGGGCGATGGGACGACGCGGACGCCAGCCGCTACATCCGCGACATCCCCGTCGTCTTCAGCCTCGTCGCGGCGCCGGTCGGCGCCGGCATCGTGCGCGACGTGCATGCGCCGGGCCGCGCGGTGACCGGCGTCAGCCACGTGGCCAGCCTCGAGGCGCAGGTCCAGGCGATGGCGAACTACCGCCCGCTGCGCCGCGTCGGCATGCTGTACTCGCCCAACGAACCGAATTCGGCGGCGGTGTTGCAGGCGTTGCAGGCGCTCGGACGTCGACGCGGCTTCGCGGTGCTGGCCGAGCCCTTCCGCGTCGACGCGGCGGGGCAGCCGAGCGCCGACGGCGCCGCCGACATCGTGCGCCGCCTGCAGGCCGCCGGCGCGGACTGGCTCTACATGCCGCCCGATTCCTTCCTCGGCACGCAGGCGCGCGACGTCGTGGTGCCCGCGGCGCTGGCCGCGCGGCTGCCGGCGTTCGCGTCGACCGAACAGCTGATGGCCGCGGGCGCGTTGCTGGGGCTCGTGAGCCACTACTACAACGTCGGCCAGTTCGCGGCCTACAAGGCGGAACAGATCCTCGTGGGCAGGACGCCGCCCACGCAGATCCCGGTCGAGACCTTGACGCGTTTCTCGCTCCAGATCAACCTGCGAGTCGCCCGCCGACTGGACGTCCTGCCGCCGTTGGACATGTTCAACTACGCCGAGCTGATCGGCGACGCGGGCAAGGCCGCCTCTGCTACCGTGACGCCACCATGACGACCCGCCCTCTTCCGCCCGGCCACGCCCTGCGTGCGCTGACCGCCGCCGACCTGCCGGCGATGCTCCGGCTGCACGCCGCGGTGCTGCACGCGCTGCCCGACCCTGCCATGTTCCGCCTGTTCGGCGGCCCGGAGAAATTCCTGGCCGACCACCTGGGCACGCGCGGCGAGAGCCTGGGTGCGTTCGAGCATGACCGCCTCGTCGCGTACGGCTCGTTGACGCGGCCGCGCGCCGACGACGTCGACAACTACGCCCGCGACCTCGGCTGGGCGCCCGCGCGCGCGGGCCGCGTGGCGTTGCTGTCGGCGGCGATGGTCGACCCGGCGTGCCGCGGACGCGGGCTGCACCGGGCGTTGATCGACGCACGCCTCGAGCTCGCGCGCGATCGCGGCGTGCCGGAACTGCTGGTGCGGGCCGCGCCGGCGAATGCGCAGTCGCGCCGCACGCTGCTGGCCCACGGATTCGCCGTGGTGTGGCTGGGCGTGCAAGGCGAAGGCTCGTTGCGCCACGTGATGTGGCGGCCGATCGAACGGGCCGCGTGGTCGCCATCGACGCCGGGCGACACCGCCATCACCTGGGCGGCGGCCGACGACCTGGAACGCCAGAAGCAGTTGCTCGCGGACGGCTGGATCGGCGTGCGGATGCGCGACGCCGATGCGGACATCGGGTTCGCGCGGGCACCGGCCTGAACGGCGACGAGACGACGGGACGCCCGACCGCGGCGCGCGGACTCACGTCGCCGCCAACACCTCCCAATCCGACTCGCGCCCGAACGGTTGCAGCAACTCGCTGGCGCGCTGGCGGAAGGTCATGGTGAGACGGTTGCGTGCGCGCGAAGCCGCGACATAGAAGAGGTTGCGTTCCTCCACGGCATGCGCGTCGAACGCGTCGGCATCGACGCCGGGCAGGACGACGTGGTCGAACTCGAGCCCCTTGGCGGCGGCAATGGCGTAGAGGCGCAGCGGTCGCGCCTGCGGTCGCCGGCCGCCTTGGCGCGCGAACTCGCGCTGGGCCATCTGGTCGAGCCAGGCGCGCAAGGTGCTCAGTCGCGCGGCGGAGCGTGCGAATTCGGTCATCGCCGACATCGCCTCGTCCACGCGCTCCTCGAGCACGAAGGCGCCCCGGGCGAGTTCGCGGAAGTCGGACTGCGCGACGCAGCGGGCCAGGTCGTCCGGGGTCGCGCCCGCCAGCAACGGTCGCAGCAAGGCGCACACCGCCGCCCGCGCGCGCTCGTCGCCGAGGTACAGCAGCGGATTGCCGCTCAGGTGCGGCTGCCCCGACCGCGCGAGGAACTCGCCCGCGTCGCCGAGCACCGATTGCCGGAACGCTTCGCCGGATACGGGCCGGATGTCGCGCGTGCGCGGGTCGGACGAGAAGCCGGTGAACTCGCCCAGGGCCGTCTTCATCGCCGGCAGGTCGGCGTGGCTCAGGGTGTCCATGGCATCGCAGGCCCAGGCCACCAGCACGCGCAGGAACTGCACTTCCGGGCGATCGAGGTAGGCCTCGAAGCCGCGGGTCTCGACCGCCAGGCCCGCCAGCGCGAGCTCGTTCTCCAGGCCGACGCAGCGGCCCGGATGACGCACCAGCACCGCGACGCTCGGGGCGCGTCCATCGCCCGCGGCGGTCGCGTCCTGCAGCGCGCCGACGATGAGGCGCACGACCGCCGCGTCGTCGTCGGCGCGCAGGATCTGGATGCGCGTGTCGCGCTCGGCGAGGCATCCGTAGCGCTTGTGGGCGTGCAGGCCCAGCGGAACGCCCAGGCGATCGCCGAAACGCCGGCACAACGTCAGCTCGATGGGCCGCGCCGCGCCGATGCCGCGGTCGAAGGCGTCGCGCATGAAACGCGGATCGGCGCCTCCGTCCGCATGGACGACCTGGTCGACATCGCCCACGACGAACGCCTGCTCGATCGGGTTCGCCTCCACCAGTTGCCGCAGCACTTCGAACATCGCGGCGTTCAGGTCGTGGCCCTCGTCGACGAGGAGCCAGCCCACGTCCATGCGAAGCGGGTGCGACGCCGCGGTGAAGACGGGGTCGTCCGCCGTCAGCACGTCGACCAGATCGGACACCGGATCGTTCTCGAGACGGTACAGCGGCGGCTCGCCGTCGTCACGCGTGCGGCGCGTCTCGACATCGTCCAGTTGCAGGCGCAGGCGTTCATAGGCGTGGAGCACCCAGGCGACGCTGAAGTCGAGGCCCGCGTCGGCCGCCGATGCCGGCGTCAGGACGAACTCGCGCCCCAGCGCCTGCAGCGCGCGCGTGCCCTTCAGATGACGGAACGCGTGCAACAGGCCCGAGACGGCGAGCGTGCCTTCGCCGCCGAACACGAAGGCGTCGCCCCAGCCGCGCTCGGCCGCGCGCTCGCGTGCAAAGGCGATCGCATGGATCACCGTGTCGTGGACGAGGCGCGTCGGGCGCACGAGGTGGTCGCACGCGCCCACGAGCGGCTCGAGGCGCTCCTGGCACAGCCGGGCGAAGGTCGTGACGGGCACCTCGTCGATCGCGAGCGCCTCGGACGGCCGGCGCAGCCAGTGCAGCCGCTGCCGCAAGGCCTGGACGGCGGCATCGCTGTACGCCACGCACAGGATGCGGCCGGCGGGCTGGCCCCGGCGCAGCAGGTCCATCACCTTCATCGCCAGCGTCGTCGTCTTCGCCGCGCCCGCGTTGCCGAAGAGGACGTTGAAGCGGTCGCGGCTCGCCAGCACCTGCTGTTGGAGGGGGTCGGGAATCATGTCGATCGCAGGCGTGGCTCGTGGCGGGAGTCGCCATCATCGCAGGGCCGCGACGACGAGGACGGCGTCGCAGCGGCGAGTAGCGCCTGCGTCAACCTTGCGGCTTCGTGCAACGGCGGGTCGGGTCGCCTTGCCGCATCGCCAGTTCGAGGTGCGGCTTCACCGCGGTGACCTGATGTCCGACCGAGTCATGCAGTTCGCGCACGAGGCGAATGCGTTCCTGCGCGGTCGCGGTTTCGCCGGGGACCTGCCGGGTCGCGAGCAATTCGCCGTGCGCCACGGCGAGCTCGATGCGGCGGCGGCCGAGGTCGCCGATCCCGTGCTCGCGGCAGCGCTGCGCGGCCGAGCCGGCGTCGTCCTGAGGGCGCTGCGCCCGATCGAGCGCACGCGCACTCAGGCGGGCGGTGCGCGGACGCCCTGGTCGGCGTCCTTGGCCGGCCGGCCGTCGCCGCGCGGCAGCCATCTCTCCAGCGCCTGCCCGAGCAGGCGCATCTGCATCGGCTTGGTCAGGTACTCGTCCATGCCGGCGGCCAGCGCACGCGCGGCTTCGCCCCGCAGCGCGTCCGCCGTGAGGGCCACGATGGGCATGCGACGCCGCGCCCCCGCCGGGCGCAGCGCCTCGGCGTGGCGGATCGCCTCGGCCAGCGCACAGCCGTCGAGGCTGGGCATGTGCAGGTCGGTCAGCAGCATCGCGTAGTCGCCGGCGTTCCACATGTCGAGGGCGGCCTGGCCGTCGGCGGCGACCTCGGCGGCATAGCCGAGCAACTCGAGCTGTCGCAGGATCACGCACTGGTTGACCTCGTCGTCCTCGGCAACCAGGAGAAGCCGCCCCTGCGCTCGCGCCTGGGCGACGCTGACAGGCGCCGCGCGCACCCGCGGCGCGGATCCCGAATGGCTTTCCCGCTCCTCGTCGGACGACATCCGGCCGGCCGCGATCGCCACGGCCCGGAGCAGTTCCGAGCGCCGCAACAACAGGCCGCCGGCCGTCACGAAGTCGGGGTCGATCCGGCGCGTCATCGCCTGTCGCTCGGGGTCGAGCACCAGGTGCTGCGCGCGCGCCGCCTCGAAGGACGTGTCGCGCAGCGACGGCGCGATCTCCGGCTCGATGGCCGCGCGGTGGATGAACACCGGCGAGCCCATGGGCCGTGCGGCCTCGATCGCGGCATTCGCGTTCGCGGCGCACGTCACGCGCGCGCCGGCATGCTCCAGGTAATGCCGCAGATCGTCGTCGCTCTCATGCGCGCCGACGAGCAGGCACTCCACGTCGCGCAGGTCGGGCTCGAAGGTGTCGGCGCGCGTGTCGGGCCGCTTGAACGGCAAGGTCACGACGAAGGCCGAGCCGGCGCCAAGCTCGCTCATGACCTGGATCTCGCCTTGCATCAGGTCGACCAGGCGCTTGCAGATGCTCAAGCCCAGGCCACTGCCGCCGAACCGCCGCGTCGTCGAAGGCTCCGCTTGCGTGAACGGCGTGAAGAGCGCCGCCTGGGCGCCGGGCGACATCCCGACGCCGTCGTCCGCGACCCGCAGGACCAGCCGCTGCGTCCCGTCCTCCGGGACCTCGGCGCGGACCGAGACATGGCCACGCCGGCCCGAACGCCCGCCGCTGAACTTGACGGCGTTGCTGATCAAGTTGATCACCACCTGCCGCAGGCGGGTCGGATCGGCGACGATCTGCAGCGGCAGGCGTGGATCGATGAACAACCGCAGGTCGACCCGCTTCTGCTGCGCCGTCGGCAACAGGGTGTGGCACACGCTCTCGATCATCTCGTGCAGGGCGACGACCTCCTGCTCGAGGTCGAGGCGGCCCGCCTCGATCTTGGAGAAGTCGAGGATCTCGTCGACGATGCCCAGGAGCGAGAACGCCGACGCCCGTATCGTGCGGACGGTATCGGCCAGTGCCGGAGACAGCTCCGTGTGGGAGAGCACCTCGATCATCCCGATCACGCCGTTCATCGGCGTGCGGATCTCGTGGCTCATGGTCGCCAGGAAGACGCTCTTGGCGCGATTGGCGGCCTCCGCGGCCGTGCGGGCCTGCTCGAGTTCCAGGGTGCGCTCGACGACACGGCGCTCGAGGTCCGCGTTGATCGCACGCACCGCCTCGCGTGCGCGCACCTGCTCGGTGATGTCGACGCTGAACACGGAGATGCCGTCGGACGTCGGCAACACGCTCACCTGGAACCGACCTTTCAGGCCGCCCGGGAACACCGCGTCCACTTCCTGTCGCTGCGGCGTGCGCTGCGCCATGCAGCGCTGGATCAGCTGGAAGATCTCGGTCGACTCGATGCCGGGATGGAGCTGCGTGAGCCGGCGCCCCATGAGCGCCTGGGCCGGCCGCTTCGCCTGTCGGGCCGCGGCGGCGTTGACATAGCGGCACCGCCAGTCGGTGTCGATGATCTGGCAGCCTTCGAGCAGGTGGTCGAGCGTCTGCCGATACCGTTGCTCGCTCTGCTGCAGCGCCTCCACCATGTCCTCGCGCTCGCTGGTGTCGTCGAACGCGGCCAGGACGATGGCGTCGCCCTCCCCGACGAAACTCAGCCCGACGTCCGCGGGAAACACCGTCCCGTCCTTGCGGCGCGCGCGCAGGCTCGGCCAGGCGGCGAGCGCGTCGTCGGGATTAGCGCCTTTCAAGGCGCGAACCAGTCCATCGAAGACCGCCAGCTCGTCCTCGGGCAGCAACGCGCCCAGGCTCAGGTCGAGCGCCTCGGCGCGCGACCAGCCGAACGTCGTCTCGGCCTGCCGGTTGAAATCCACGATGCGGCCGTCGCGCTCGATCCTGACCAGCGCGTCGCGCGACAGGTCGAACATCTCGCTCAGTTGCCGCTGGGAGGCGGCGGCGTCGGCCTCGGCGCGCTCCGCGTTGAGGGCCTCGTCGCGCGTCTGCAGCAACGAGGCGACGAGTTGCTGGTTGGCCATGTCCAACTGCGCGCCTTGCCCGGCGCCCAGCCGCATCTGCGCGAGGAGGACATCCTGCTGCAGCCGCGCCAACTCGGCGCGGCCCTGGCCGGCCACTTCATGGATTTGCGCGATGTCCAGCGCAAGATCGGGCGTCTGCCTCGATTCGGCGGGGGACGGGCGCGCGGGCAGGTCCGTCATGACGCGTGTCCGTGGGCGCACCCGATGGCGCGAAGGGTGCCGCCACGGCGTTCGCAGGCTGCCGCGAACACGTGAACGACGCGGCCGGCGAGATATCCGATCCAGGCTCGACGATTCATCATGGCCTCGCGAAAGATTCAAGTATGCGCCGCGTCCCGCCGCGCGCCAACGCCCCTCGCGGCGTCGCGACGACGACGCGACGGCTGCTACGGCAGCGGCACCCTCGGGCCGTTCGGAAGTCCTTGCGCCGTGGCCGGCGCGTCGCAGCTCTTGGTCGTCGCGGACAGCGCTCCGGCCAACAGCACGCAGTCGCTGCTGTCCTTCTATACGCGCAACGAGAGCGCGACGCCCTCGGCCACGCTGGCGAAGACCCTCACCATCGCGATCCCCGCGTCGGCCACCGCGACCTGCCATCTGGGCGTGTCCGGCAACTTCGCGTACTTCGGCACCAGCGCGAGCCCGACGTTCTACAAGGTCGACCTGCGGACCTACGCCGTGACGTCGGGCTCGTCGTGCGGCGCTGTCACCTCGGCGATCACGGTGAGCGACAAGGCCGTGGTGGTCAGCCAGTCGAACTGCTACGCGCTGTTCGACAACAACGGCGCGACGCAGGGCGATGGCGGCGAGTCGGCGAACACGTTCGCGCCGGGCGCCGAGGGCTTCGCGCCCTGAGCGTCGATACGGGCGCGGCATTCGCGCCCGTATCGCGCCCGCCTGCGCGCCGCTTCGACGCAGGACCGTCTCGAACACCAGCGTCTCGAGGCGCTCGAAGGCGCGCGGGCTCTTCTCGACGCGAAACCGCAGGATCACGAGCGACGCCATCCCTAATCCTGTGGATGACAACGCCCGGCCAGCCGGTACAACTCCCCTCTTCGCAACGACATCGTTCGCGCACACTGCGCGCGACAGTCCACGAACAACGAACGACGAACGAGGAGGAGACCCGATGCTTCGCATTCGCTTCCCGGGAGCGTGGGCGCTGGCCTTGATGGCCGCGCTGGCGGCCGGCCGTGCCGACGCGGTGCCGACTCCCGAGGCGCCGGCCTCGGCGGCGTCGGCGCCCGACCCGTGCGCCACGCCCGTCGACCTGACGAACGTCTCCGTCCTGTCCGTGCAGCCGATCAGGGCGGCGAGTGCCGCGTCGACGCCGGCGTCCGACGTGCCGCAGGTCCATCTCCGCGACGAGATCAGCGTGTCGGTCAACCATCTCGCGACGTTGCTGCAGCGCGAGCAATGTTCGCGGCAGCACAAGAAGATCGTGCTCTACCTCGACGGCCGCCCGCTCACCGACCGCGCGCCCTATCCGCCGACGAACCCGGCCAGCCAGGCGCTGTCGTTCCAGCTCGAACGCAAGGAGACCTCGCGCGACGTCTGGACGCACCTGCTCGGACAGCCGACGTTCACGCCGCAACCGGTGGACGTCAGCGTCGGGCTCGAGGACGAATACGCGGTGTCGTCGCAGCGGACGGTCGACCTCGTCGCCATCCCGACGTACCCGTTCGTGGCCTGGTGCGCGCTCTTCGTCGCGCTCGTCGTGAGCTTCTGGGCACTGGCCGTGAAGAGCAACCTGCTGCGCGATGGCGGCGCGGACCCGGGAGCCGGGATCCGCCGCTGCTACAGCCTGGCGCGCGTGCAGATCGCGTTCTGGTTCTTCATCATCCTGGCCTCGTACCTGTTCATCGGCCTCGTGACCGGCGACTATTCGACGTCCATCACCGGCACCGTGCTGATCCTGATGGGCATCAGCGCCGGCACGGCCATCGGCTCGTCGGTGATCGACACCGTGACGCCCCCGGTGACGACCCAGGGCGTGGCACCGGCACCGGCACCGGTGCCGGCGCGGCCGACCTCGGGCCAATGGTGGCTGGACATCCTCAGCGACAGCACCGGCGTGAACTTCCACCGCTTCCAGATGGCGGTGTGGACGCTGGTGCTCGGGATCGTCTTCATCCAGCAGGTCTACGAGTCGCTGGCGATGCCGCAGTTCGACGCGACGTTGCTGGGCCTGATGGGCATCAGCTCGGGCACCTACCTCGGGTTGAAGAGCACGACCGAGTGACGCGAGCGACGCGTCGCGTCGCGCCGCACCGCACACATCAACGCAAGGAGAGAGCCATGCCAGACATCAAGGCCACGGTCATATCGCCGTACGAGTTCGCGCCGGTGGGCGATCCGAACCCCTACCCCATCGAGCGCTTCTCCCAGCGCTACCTGGCGCAGGGCGATTCCTGGTTCTCGATCGGCGCGCTGCCGCCCGCGTTCACGGCAAACCTGCTGCAGGAGATGGTGTTGTCGCGGTCCACGCTGATCGTCAACTGCGCGCGGCCCGGCAAGGTGCTGGAGCTGATGACGAACACGACCTGGGATCCGAAGTTCATCGACATGCTGAGCCGCCCGAACACGCGCTGGCCATGGGACGCGCTGCTGCTGTCCGGCGGCGGCAACGACCTGGTGGCCGCGGCCTGCGTCCTGGCCACCGCGCCGCTGGATCAGCGCCTGCTGCTCTCGGAAGCCGAGTGGGGGCCGGCGCCGCAAGGCATGTCTCGCTACGTCAGCGCCACGGGCTGGACGACGTTCAGCACGCACATGACGGAGGTCTTCGCGCACGTGCTCGCGCAGCGCGCCGCCAGCGATCGCCCGCAGATGCCGATCGTCATGCACACCTACGACCTCGTCACCCCGCGCAACGCGCCGGCAGGCGCGGGCTTCGGCCCGTGGCTCTACAAGGCGATGCACGACCTGTACGGCATTCCCGATACCGACTGGAACGCGCTGTCCGACTACCTGATCGGCCTGCTCGCGGCACTGCTCGAGGGCTTCGCGGCGGCCAACCCGAACGTGAAGGTCATCGACACCCGCGGCACGCTGATCCGCGCGGCCACCGGCACCACCGGCGAGAGCAACGACTTCGAGAACGAGATCCATCCGACCATCCAGGGCTACGACAAGCTGGCGACGAGGTGGCGCCCCACGCTCGATGCGCTGTGAGGCGTGATCCGGTCGCGGATACGTCACGTCGTATCCCGCCCGATGCGGCCGAGGCCTGCGCGATCGGCGCCATGCAACGCGACAGCGAATCGCGATAGCGAGACCATGTCCCCACGCCCTTCGCGCGGTTGTAGACTGATCCGGTCCTGTCAGGCGACGGTCGCTCGACAGCGAACCGGGGGGCTTCCCATGAAACGCTTCGTCTTGGCCGCGACGACCGCGGCCTGTCTCGCCGGGATGCATTCCGGTGCCAACGCGAACGCCACGACCTCGCTCAGCGTCCAGATCACCGCGACGGCGCTCGATCCCACCCAGAGCTCTCCCGGCTTCGGGCCGGCATTCGAAACCAGCTATGCCACCTGGTCGGACTCGCCCGCCGGGCCGCCCTACATCGTCGACCAATTCCTGATGCCGACCCTCGATCTCTGGCCGGGTCAGGATCCGAACGGATGGGGCAGCGCCATCGGAGACGGCCAGACGCTGTCGGCCCAGGCCTTCACGAACCAGGCCACCTACTTCAGCGTCACTGGCTACACATACGGACAATTCTTCCTGACGGCATTCACCGCGGGCACGATCACCATCGACACCGACATCGTGGCCAGCAACGCCACGTCGGGCGGGAGCGTCGAAGTCTGCTTCATGTCGGATTGCTCGACCGTGTCGAGCGGATCGCATGTCTTCAGCTACGCCTATTCCAACGACACGGATCTGTACGTCTTCCCGGAAGTCGACATCACGGCAACGGCGTTCTCGTCGGGTGTTCCCGAACCGGGCGAGGCGGCGATGCTGCTGGCGGGCGTGGGGTTGTTGGCGTTGCGGCGGCGGCGTGGCGCTACTCGAGCGACTTGCGACGCTGGATGACGGCTTCGACGGCATGCGCACGCTCAGGAGAACCTGCGGCCGTCTTCGCGACCAACGCCGGGCCGGCGATGGCGCCGAGTCGCTCTGATCCCAGGGCAGCGACGGCAGCCGAGAGCCTCTGTCGAACGCCTTGCGGCTTGATGCGGACAGCAGGCCGTTCCGAAAGAGTCACGCCCCCGTGACGGTTTTCCACATCTGCGGGGCGCATCCGGCTGCGAGAGACGTCATCCGCCGGAGCCACCTGTCGGCGGACTTCGCGTGTCCGCTGCAGCGTGGGGGCCGCCCGATGCAGGCGCTGCTGGCGAGGGCGCCGGGCTCTTCGATGCGTGTTTGTTGTGATCGATCAAAGCCGAGGATGCATCTCCACGGCAGGATCCGCGTTCGCCATCGCGCGCTGGCCGCTGCAGCGTGCAGCGGCGCCATCCAGATCCTCTCATCCGGCAGACACCCATGCATCACGACAACTCCTCCCGCAAGGCCTTCCTGATCGGCGGCGGCATCGGCGGGCTCGCCGCCGCGGCTTTCATGATTCGCGACGCGGGCGTTCCCGGCCGCAACATCACGCTGTTCGAGTCCCTGCCCATCGCGGGCGGCAGCCTGGACGGCGCAGGCGACGCGCAGCGCGGCTACACCTTGCGCGGCGGCCGCATGCTGACCACCGACAACTATGAGTGCACATGGGATCTCTTCAAGACCATCCCGTCGCTCGAACACCTGGGCCAGACCGTCCATGACGAGACGATCGCGTTCAACGAACGCAACCCGTCCCATTCGCAGGCGCGCCTCGTCGACCGCAACCGCGCGCGCGTCGACGTGACGTCGATGGGCTTCACGCACGACGACCGGCTGGAGCTTCTCAAGCTGGCCGAGGCCGACGACGCCACACTCGGCGCGAGTCCCATCACCGCCTGGCTCTCGCCGCGCTTCTTCGAGACGAACTTCTGGTTCATGTGGGCGACGACTTTCGCGTTCCAGCCATGGCACAGCGCCATCGAATTCAGGCGCTACCTGCATCGCTTCATGAAGGAGTTCTCGCGCATCGAGACGCTCGCGGGCGTCAAGCGCACCGTCTACAACCAGTACGACTCGCTCGTGCGCCCGCTGGTCGCGTGGCTGCAAGCCGAAGGCGTTCGATTCGAGACCGCTTCGCGCGTGACCGACATGGACTTCGACTCGCGCCACGGCCATCACACCGTCACCGGATTGCACGTCGAATGCGACGGCCTGACTCGCGTCGTGGCGGTCGGTGCAGGCGATCTCGTGTTCTTCACGAACGCGTCGATGACCGACGCCGCCAGCTTCGGCTCCATGACCAGCGCGCCGCCTCGCTTCACGAAAAAGGACAGCGGCGGGTGGGACTTGTGGGAGCGCATTGCTGCGGGACGGCCCGAGTTCGGAAGGCCGGCGGCCTTCAATTCGAGCATTCCGGAGTCGTGGTGGGCGTCGTTCACCGTCACGCTCAGGGATCCGGTGTTCTTCGAGAAGATGGAGCGCTTCAGCGGCAACCGCGCCGGCACCGGCGGCCTGGTGACGTTCAAGGATTCGCGCTGGCTGATGTCCGTCGTGCTCGCATTCCAACCGCATTTCGCCGGGCAGCCGAAAGACGTCCAGGTGTTCTGGGGCTATGCGTTGCATCCCGACCGCGTCGGCGACTTCGTCGCCAAGCCCATGGCCGACTGCACGGGCGAGGAGATCCTGCGCGAGCTGTGCGGTCACCTGAACTTCGATGTCGACGAGACCTTCGAGAACGCGAACTGCATCCCCTGCCGCATGCCCTACATCACGAGCATGTTCATGCCGCGCGCCCCCGGCGACCGGCCCGACGTGGTGCCGACGGCCTCCACCAATCTCGCGTTCGTCAGCCAGTTCGCGGAGCTGCCGCAGGACGTGGTCTTCACCGTCGAATACTCCGTGCGCGCAGCCCAGACCGCCGTGTACCAATTGCTCGGCGTCGAACGCGCCGTGCCGCCCGTGACGCCGCACGACCACTCGTTCAGGGTGATGTTCGACGCCTTGGCAAAGTCATTCGCATGAGCGCCCCCCTCCCACGGCGCAGCGGGCCGCGCCCCGTCACGTCGCCCTGCCAGGTGCGGCGCCAGCGACTCGTAGCCCGCGGTGACATCGAACAGCTCCGCGTCGATCACGCCCTGGCGCAGGCGATCGAAGCCGCGGCGCAGCGTCCCCAGCAGGTCGTCGATGCTCTTGTCGGCGCGCTGCATCGCGGCCAGCCGGCTCGCGTTCTCGCTCGCGAGCGACTCGGCGCACGCGCGGTACAACGAGATGAAAAGGTATTCGCGGATCAACGCGCGCAACATCGCCGCGTGATCGCCGACGAGCTCGGGCAGACCGGACGTCGGCCAAGGCGTGCGCGCCATCGTCGCGAACCACGCCGCGTCCAGCGGCAGCAGCCGACGCTGCGCGGGCTCGTGCAGCGCACCGGGCAGCGGCCGGTTGTGGAAGACGAACAGCGCGGGCTGCGCAGGCTGTGCCGGATGCGTCTCGATGTCGACCTGCAGCCGTCCCACCAGCGAGTCGATGGCGTCGACGGAAGACGGCACCGGCAGGACGCCGGCGATCGCGAGGCCGGCATCGGCCACGCGCGCGGCGGCACGCTCGCCGACGACCCAGACCTGCGGCTTGTGCGACAGCGTCGCCAGCACCTCGACCGCGTAGTCGACGACCGCGTCGTTGAACTGCCCGACCAGCCCCTGGTCGGATCCGAAGACGACGGCGAACGCGACGTCGGCATCCGCTCGCGACGACGCGGGCCGCCCGAACCGGCTGCTTCCCGCGCCGCTTGCCTGCGCGCGCAGGCAGACGCCCAATCCGAGGCCGACCGCGCGGTCGTAGTCGGCCAACGCGGCGACCGCGCGTTCGTACTCCCCGATGCTGGACGCCGCGAGCGCGCGCATCGTGCGCACGACGGCCTGCAGGTCACCGGCGCTGTCGATCTGCCGCCGCAGGCTCGCCATCGAATCGCTCATGGCGCGACCGGCGACGCAGCGTCAGGCAACGTCGCGGTGAACGGCACGAGCACGGCTTTGGCGAGCGCGACGAGGGCCGCCGTGTCGGCCTCCTGCAGGCGCGCGCCACCGTCGAGACGGGCGTGGAGGCCGGGCGCGAGCTGCGCTGCGGCCATGCGGACGCCCTCCTGCGCGTCGGCCATGCGTTCGATCGCGATGTCGTCGAACAGCCCCGCGGCGAGCGCCTGCAGCAACAGGATCTGCTCGATGGCCGCGACCGGCTTCGACTCCGGTTGCTTCAGGCACGCGCGCAGGCGTCGCCCATGCTCGATCGACCGGCGACCAGCCTCGTCGAGCCGCGCGCCGAAGCGCGAGAACGTCTCGAGCTCTTCGAATTGCGCGTAGGCGAGCTTGAGCTCGCCCGCGACCGCGCGCAAACCCGCGAGCTGCGCCTTGCCGCCCACGCGCGACACCGACTTGCCCACATCGACCGCCGGCAGCGTGCCGAGCTCGAACAGCGTCGGCGACAGGTAGATCTGGCCATCGGTGATCGAGATCAGGTTGGTCGGGATGTACGCCGACATGTCCTGCGCCTCGGTCTCGACGATGGGGAGCGCGGTGAGCGAGCCGCCGCCTCGCTCCGGCGACAGGTGCGTGGCGCGTTCGAGCAGGCGCGAGTGGAGATAGAAGATGTCGCCCGGGAATGCCTCGCGCCCCGGCGGCCGGCGCAGCAACAGCGACAGCTCGCGATAGGCGCGCGCATGCTGGGTGAGGTCGTCATGGACGATCAGCACGTCACGGCCCGCCTCCATGAAGTGCTCGGCGATGCTGGTGGCCGCATACGGTGCGATGTAGGACACCCCGGCCGGGCGATCCCCGCTCGCGACGACGACGACCGTCCACGCGAGCGCGCCCTGCTCGCGCAGCGTCGCGATGGCCCGCGCCACGGCCGACGCGCGCTGGCCGATCGCGCAGTACACGCACACGACGCCCTTGCCGCGCTGGTTGAGGATCGTGTCGATCGCGATCGCCGTCTTGCCGGTCTGGCGGTCGCCGAGGATCAGTTCACGCTGGCCCCGGCCGATGGGGATCAACGCGTCGATGACCTTCACGCCGGTCTGCAGCGGCACGTTCACCGCGGCGCGATCCATGATCGGGGCCGCGGGCCGTTCGATGGGCCGGCGCAGCGGCGCGTCGATCGGGCCAAGATCGTCCAGCGGACGGCCCAGCGGATCGATCACGCGGCCGAGCAGCGCGTCGCCGACCGCGATGTCCATGACCCGTCCCGTGCGCAGCACCTGGTTGCCCGCGTGCAGCTTCCAGCCGTCGTCGAGCAGGATGACGCCGATCGCGCCCTCGTCGACATTGAACGAGATGCCTTCGACGCCACCCGGGAAGCGCAGCAGCTCGTCGTACGCGGCGCCCGGCAGTCCCGCCACCTGCGCCACACCGGTCGACACGCTGAGCAGCGTGCCCACCTCCTGCGCTTCGAGCGTCGGCGCGAACGATTCGCGTGCACCCCGCAGCGCCGCAATGGCCTCTTCGACCGCGACGTCGATCGGATCGATCGTGGCGTTCATGCAGCGACCTCCGGCTCGGCGCGAGGCCGGGCCTCGGGTGCCGCCATGACGTCGAACACCTGCGCGAGCGAGTCCATGTAGTGCGCGATGTTCCACCCGATACGCCGGTCGCCGACGACCAGCTCGATGCCGGCGACCAGCTCGGACGACGTCTCGAAGGCCAGGTCGATCGCGCCGGCCGCGATGGGATCGAGGCCCAGCAGCTTGCCGACGACGTCTCGCAACCGATCGCGTTGCGCCGGCGCGATGTCGAACGCGCAGCGGACGATCGCGCGCGGCGCCCGCGGATCGAGGCCTGACGCGAACGTCTCGCGCGTGCCCGCATCGAGCGCGGCGACGCGACGCAGGAGGACGTCGACGAAGCGCTCGTCGAGCGACGCATCGGCGAGGTCGGCGAGCGTCTTGCGCGCGATCGCGAACACCTCGTCGCGCGTGCGGTCGGCGAGCGAGCGACGCAGGCGCGCGGCGGCTTCGAGCTCGCTGTCGCGGCGGCGCGTGCTCGTCGCGTCCGCCGCGGCACGGGCGGCGTCCAGCAGGCGCCGGCCTTCGGCCTCGGCGTCGACCGCGGCCTGCTTCATCAGCGAGACGCGCTGGCTCTCGAGTTCGGCCTGGCGATGCCTGAATTCGTCGCGCTCCTTCGCCGCGCTCGCTTGCATCGCCTGCGAGTCGGCGATCTGGGCGGCGATGCGCGACTCGCGCGCGTCGATCGCATCGAGCACCGGGCGGTAGAGGAAGCGCTCGAGCAATGCCACCAGCACGACGAAGTTGAGTACCTGCGCGCCGACGGTGAACCAGTCGATCAACATGGCTCACTTCCCCGCGGCATGGGCCAGCGCCGCGTTCCAGAACGGGTTGGCGAAGATCAGGATCATCGAGACCACGAAGCAATAGATCGCCGTGGACTCGATCATCGCCAAGCCGACGAACAAGGTGCGCGTGATGGTCGCGGCGGCGTCGGGCTGCTGCGCGAGCGCCGTCAGCGCGGTAGCGACCGCGCGCCCTTCCGCGAAGGCCGGGCCCATGCAGCCGAAGCCGGTCGTGAGTCCGGCGATGGCGATCGATGCCACGGCGATGAGAGTCATGCTGTCCATGAGGAATTCCTTGATGCTGTTCAGGCTGCGGGAGGCGGTGCGGGAAGCGATCCGCCGGGGGCGCCGTCGGCGCCTTCCGACGGGTTCACGGCCGCGGCGAGATAGACCGTCGCGAGGATGCTGAAGATGTAGGCCTGCACCATGCCGGTCAGCAGGCCGAGTGCCGTCATCGCGATGGGAAAGACGAAGGGTGTGATCGTCAAGAGGATCGCGAGGATCATCGTGCCGCTCATCATGTTGCCGAACAGCCGCACCGCCAGCGCCAGCGTGCGCGAGAGCTCGCTGATGATGTTGAACGGCAGCATCGCCGGCGTCGGATCGAGATACGTCTTGAGGTATCCGCCCAGCCCGCGCCGGCGGATGCCGTAGAGCGGCACGGCGACGAA
>FTDG01001218.1_pt1 | contig 20586 bp, 13 predicted proteins | sample 1639751 | NCBI WGS metagenome assembly FTDG01 (sample SAMEA3914869, study PRJEB12502) | metagenome | biome: forest; material: soil | place: USA | collected 2012-03-12 | depth 0.1 m
GGCTGGCGTTGAGGGGCGGCGAGCACCGCAGGGGCGGGGGCGGCGCGCGCAGCGCGCTTCGTGAACTGACTCGCGCCAGCTGTTTGAGCGTAGCGCCGCAGGCGCGCAGCGACTTCTGGCGCGCGCCCCCGCGCCGAGGAGCGCAGCGCAGTCGACCCGCAGGGGCGACCGCCACGATGCCAGCCGCGGCGGGACGCAGCCGCCGCTCGCCCGCGCGGTAGCCGCTCGAAACCCCGCAGATCGGCGAAGAACCTATTTTTCTTGCAAGGCTGCCCGAAGCGCCTGCTTGTTGACCTTGCCCATGGCGTTGCGCGGCAACGCGTCGAGGACGTGCATCTCCTCGGGAATTTTCTGCCTGGCCTTGCCCAGCCGTTGGAAGTGCGCGGCGATCGCCGCCAGGTCGAGGGTCGCGGCCGCGGGGCCGACGACGAAGACACAGACCCGCTCTCCCAATCGCGCGTCGGCCGCGGCCACCACCGCCGCATCGGTGATGCCGGGAATCAGCAGCATCGCTTCCTCGACCTCGCGCGACGCGATCTTCTCGCCGCCCCGGTTGACGATGTCCTTCTTGCGATCGGTCAGGTGCAGGAAGCCCTGCGCATCCATGTGGCCCACGTCGCCGGTGAGAAACCAGCCGCCGGCCAGGAACGCACCGGCGTTCAGCGCGGGATCGCGGTATCCCAGGAAGCGTTCGGGCCCCCGGCAGGCCAACTCGCCGTCCTGCCCCGGCGGCACATCCTGGCCCGCATCGTCGACGAAACGGATCTCGTTGCCCAGGGTCAGCAGGCCCTCGGTATGCAGGCGGCTCTCCAACGGGTCTTGCGGTCTCCCGACGGTCACGGTCGGGTGCTCCGACAGCCCATAGGCGCGGTAGATGCCGATACCGCGGGTCACGCACCGTTGCACCAGGCTCGTCGGCACGCTGGCCGCGCCGCTGAGGTAATCGCGCAGGGAGTCGAGATCGATTCCCTGCGCATCCGCGGCGTCCAGCAACGCGGCCAGGTGATACGGCGTGCCGGAACTTGCGACGATGCGGTGCCGGGCCACCAGATTCGCGGCCCGCACGGGATCCCAGCTTTGCATCAAGACCGTCGGTCGTCCGAGCAATGCGTATTGAAGCAGCACGACCAGGCCGGCAATGTGGCCTGTGGGCCAAGGCGACAATTGCGGCGTCAACGCATTGTCCCGGCGCAGCGCCACCGAGCGGTTCTCGGCGATCAATGTATTGGCGCTGTGCAGGACGCCTTTGGGCGCCGCGGTCGTGCCGGAGGTATAGATGAGCAGCGCCGGATCGTCGGCGCCGACGGGACTGGGCTCCAGAAGCGGTCCGGCGGCATCGGCCTGCGCCAGCAGGTCTGTCCAGCGCATCCATCGCCGGTCGACCGCCACGTCGGCGGCATCCAGGACGATGGCGCGCAGCAAGTCGGGGAGCGGTCCGATTTCGGCAAGCAGATCGGCGGCCGAACCGGAGCGGACCTGCGCAGGAACGACGAGACACCGCGCGTGCGAGTCGCGAAGGATGTGGCGCAGCTCATTGGCGCCATAGATCGGGACGATAGGCAGGAACACCGCGCCGAGCGCCGCTGCCGCGCGCAGCAGCCATATGCCTTCGAGGCAGTTGGGCAACTGGACCGCCAGCGTGTCGCCCGCGCGGACGCCCAACGCGCGCAAGGCCTGCGCCAGCGCCAGGCCGCGCTCGTGGAACTCGCCGAGCGTCAGCGTCACCGGCCCTTCGTTTGCGGCCAACACCAGCCTGGCGGATGGGCTTTCGTGAGCCGCGGCTTCGAATGCGGCGCCGAGGTTCATGTCGCCGTGCAAGCCCTGGGCGCGCCATCGCGCGCTCACTTCGGGCGCTATCGCCGAGGCGGGATCCTGGGTCGAAGTCGGGATCATGGAGTTCCAGAATGCAAGATGCAACTGCCTCAATCAGCTATATCATTAATATACTTCTCAAAACACCCTCCGCGCGACTAAGCCATGTCCGACGAACTGCAATCCTCCGACGAAACCGGTGCCGCCGCGACCGAGCGCTTCAACACCGTCGTGCCGGACCTGGGCAGCGGTGCAGGCTGGGATCGCAGCGACCTGTCCGTGCTGTTCACGCTGCATCCAGGCGAGGACGGTGCACTCTACAGCCCGCATGCTCACCTGAACGCCAATGGCGCGGTATTCGGTGGTCAACTGGTGGGACAGGCGCTGACCGCTGCCCAGCATGACGTCCCCCCCGACATACCCGCGCACAGCATGCAGATCAACTTCCTGCGACCCGGGATGCCCGACACGGCGATGCGCTACGAGGTCCGCAACCTGATGCGCGGCCGAAGCTTCCTGGTGCAGCAAGTGGTCGGCACGCAGGGAGACCGCATGGTCATCAGTGCCACCGCCTCGTTCCACCGGGGCGAGGCGGGCCCGCAGCACCAGGCGACCCCGCCCGAGCACGTGCCCGATCCCGACAGCCTGCCCACTTTTCGCGAGGTGATGGAGCGCAATGCACACCGGGTTCCGGAAGCGGCGCGTCGCCGCGTGGGCGGATCGCGCATCCTGGATCTGCGCCCGTTGGACCCCGAGGCATTTCTCTTCGACCGCAATCCCGATGCACGTTTTCAATACTGGATCCGCGTCAAGACGGCACTGCCCGAGGATGCCGCGTTGCATCAGGCGGTTCTCGGCTACCTGTCCGACTACTGGTTCCCGCTCACCTCGATGGCGCCGCACCTGGACAGCATGTTCGGCAGCGGCCTGTACGTGGCCAGCCTCAACCACACCGTCTGGTTCCACGGGGCTGCGCGCCCTCAGGAATGGTTGCTGGTCGACGCCGCGAGTCCCTTCAGCGGCTCTTCCCGCGGCTTGACCACCGGGCAGCTCTACGATCGCGAGGGCCGGCTCGTCCTCACGATGGCGCAGGAAGGCCTGTACCGCGGCTGGGTCCAGTGCAAGGATGGCGAGTTCCAGGCGCCCGGGATGTCGTCGGGCCGCGGCGGCATCTGAGAGCCCGCGGCGCGTCGACTCGTCGATACGCCTCGTGCCTCAACGAGGCAGGCCGAGCCCGCGTTGCGCGATCAACGTTCGCTGGATCTCAGCCGTGCCGCCGCCGATCACCATCATGATGGCCTGGCGCAACATCTGTTCGAGCCGGCCATTGGTCAGCGCGCCTTCGGCGCCTTCGCCCAGCGCCGCGCCGGCACCCAGCAGGTCGAGCGCGGCTTCGCCGACCCGCTCCATCAACTCGCCGGTGAAGGTCTTGCTCATCGCGGCCTCGTGCACCGGCACCTGGCCGCGCTCGACCATCGAGACGCTTTGCGCCAGCAACTGGCGCGCGACTTCGATGTCGGCCGCCAGTTCGCCCACGCGCTCGCGGACGGCGCTGCTGTCGCGCAACCCGGGCTGGCGGCGAATCTCGACCAGCATCCGCTCGAAGTTCGCGCAGACGTGTGCGACGAAGCCGCCCATCTGGACACGCTCGGTGGCCAACGCGGCGGTGATGATCTTCCAGCCTTCATTGACTTGGCCGACGAGCGCGCTGGCGGGCACGCGGACGTTGTCCAGGAACTCGGTGCAGAACGTGTGGCCGTAGAGCGCCATCGAAGGGCGGATCGTGATGCCCGGGGTCTTCATCGGCACGATGAAGACGCTGATGCCTGCGTGGGGCGGCGTCGCCTGCGGATCGGTCCGTGCGGCGAGCCACATGTAGTCCGCATCCTCGGCAAAGGTCGTCCAGAGCTTCTGTCCGTTGATGACCCAGTCGTCACCGTCGCGAACGGCACTGGTCGACAGCGACGCCAGATCAGAACCCGATCCGGGTTCGCTGTAGCCGAGGCAGAACCGGATCGTGCCGGCGCGGATCCGGGGCAGGTACTCCGCCTTCTGCTCGGGCGTGCCATAGCGCATCAAGGCATGCGCCTGGATCTCGCCGCCCGGCTTCGGAACGCCGGCAACCTGGAACTCCTCGGCGAAGGCGAGCTGCTCGAGCGGAGTGCGCGCCTGGCCCCCCGCTTCCTTCGGCCAGCTCAGTGCGAGCCAGCCCTTCTCGCCCAGCTCGGCGCTGAACGCGGGAACGGCGCGCCGCTCATGGAAGGGTCGCGCTTCGTGGGCAGATTTGTAGACCGCGGCCCAACGCTGCGACAGCCACTCGCGAACCTCCGCGCGAAAGGCATTGCCGGCCGCGCCAAGATCGTATTGGGGCAGCGTGCGGCCCTCGCCGTCCAGCAGCAGCGCGGCCGCATCCTCGCGCGCGCGGCGCACGCCGCCGAAGCGGGTCACGTCGGCATGCACGCGGCGGAAGTGCCGCGGTGCCTCATGCTCCTCGGAATAGCCGATGGCCCCGAAGGTATGGTGGATCTGGAGCATCGCGTCGCGCAGCGCCGGGCTCGCGAAGGCACAGGCCGCGGCGGCAAAGAATCGCCAGTCGGTGCTTCCCTGGTCCTGGCTCAGCGCGGCGTTGTCCAGGGTGAGGCGAACGCCGTCCAGCTGGATCAGCACGTTGGACAGCTTGTGCTGGATCGCCTGGAAGCGTCCGATGGGCTGGCCGAACTGCTTGCGCTCCTTGGCATAGTCGACGACCAGGTCGAACGCCCGGCGGGCCGCGCCGTACGCACGGGCGCATGCGACCAGGCGCGCCATGCGCCGCAGGTCGTCGAGCTTTTCGAAGGGCACCGCGATGATCGTCGCCGGCGTCGACTGAAAGCCGATTCGCGACAGCGCCGGCTGGCTGAGGCCTGGCGTGCCCTGGATCTCGATGCCTTGCGCGGCGCGATCGACGACGGCGAGCGCGGCCGGTGCCGAGTCCGTCGCTGCCAGGGGAACGAGGAAATGAGTCGCCGCCGCCGCCCCTTCGACGAAGGACGCCGAACCCGTCAGACGGTCGCCTGCGCGTGTCACGCTTCCCGCCTGCACGTCGCCGTCGAATGCCCCGAGGGCCAGCGCCGGCCGCGCGTCGCCGCTGGCCGCCTGTGCGAGCAGGGACTGCGCGCCCGGTTCGACGGACAGCACGCGTTGCGCCGCCATGACCGCGGGCAGCAGCGACGGGCACGAGGCGCGGCCCAGTTCTTCCGCCACGACGAGGATCTCGCGCGTCGCGCCTTCGGACAACTCCCGGCCCAGGCCGGCCAGCCCTTGATCGACCAGCAGACGCTCCAGCGCTTCGAGACGCGGCGCCTCGTCGGACCAGGCGACTGCATGCTCGGCGGGCCAGTGCTGCTCGAGCAGGCCACGCAGGCTGTCGCGCAGCATCGTGCGCTCTTCGTCGGTGGGAAGTACGTTGGAGCTCATGAAACCTTGCTGGACGAGTTGTCGATCAATCGAGAAGAACGCGGGGATCGGCGTTGCCGCAGGCGCAGACGCCGCGCAACAGGCGGCCGCGGTGGCCGGTGTGGAACCGCTGGAACGATTCCGAACGCTCGAGCCGGCTGGTCAGCACGATTTCGCCGCCCTCCTCGGTGACGTCCCACTCGAAGCGGTCGAGATGCGCGCCGCTCTTCGCGTGGCACTCGATGGCGAACGCCGGGCCGAGTTCCATGCAGCGATGCACGTCGAGCGTGGCGATCGCGCTCAAGGTCTCGTACGCACCGGGACGGGCCCAGACCACCATGCCCGCGAACACCTTGGCGGGATCGTGGCCCATGCGTGCCAGGCCCTCGAGCGTGGCGGCGGTGATGCCCATGGCGCCCTTGAGCTCGAAGCGACGCGCGATCGACTCGACGCGGCCCGCGTCGAACGGCGAGGAGTCGGCGGAGATCACGACCATGCCGTAGGACATGATCGCGCGCTCCACCGGCATCAGCTGGGCGCCCTCGTCCCACATCGACGTGAACATGATGTTGCCGCCGGTGCGAAAGTGGAAGGACTGCAGCACGCGCAGCGCGGCCACGCGCCCGCGCTCGAGCTCCAGGCTGGAATAGGCGATCGGACGCCAGGTGCCCGTGGCATCGAAGTAGCGGCCAACTGCGAGCGGAGGAACCCCGTAGGTCTCTGCCACTGAAGAAGACTGTGTCGTCATGATCGCCTTCACTCCTTGCACACGCGAGGAATCTTGTTCGGGGGCCCGTTCTTTAGCAGGTCGGCGTTGGGCACGAGATGCACCTGCGCGGGAACACCGAGGGCCGTGTGGATGTCGTCGGCGATGCGGCTCGCCAGGCTCGCCTCGGTTCCGCTGAGCTCGGACGGCTCGTAGCCCACGCGCAGGCGCAGCAGGTCCGCCTCCCGTTCCGGACGGATCATCTGGAACAGGGCCGTGCGGGTCGCGGCGTTGTTCTGCATCAGCGGGAAGATGTCCATCGGCAACAGCGACTTGCCCTGGATGAGCATCTCGTCGCCCTTGCGGCCCAGCGGCTTCATGCGGCCATGCGTGCGGCCACAGCTGCACTTCAGGCGCGTGTATTCGATCAGGTCGTCGGTGCGGTAGCGGATCAGCGGGCCGACATCGTCCGCGAGGGCGGTCACCACCAGCTCGCCCCGGGTGCCGTCGGCGACGGGCTGGTCGCCGGCCGGATCCAGGTGCTCGACCAGCGCCAGGTCTTCCCAGGTGTGCATGCCATCGTGCGCATGGCACTCCATGCAGGTCGAGATGTCGCCGAGCGATGTGAGCTGGAAGATCTCCAGGCCCCAGCTCTCGACCAGCGCGCGCAGGCTGCCGCCCAGCGGCTCTCCGCCGAACACGACACCCTTGAGCGACGAGAAGGCCTCGCGCAGGTCGTCGCCGGTCTTCTGCTGGTACTGCTGCAGGCCGATGATCAACGGCGTGGACAGCATGAAGAAGGTCGTCGGGCGATAGCGCCGCGCGACCTCCACGAGGTGATGCACTTCGAAGGGCATGTGCTGGACGGTGATCGGGCGGATGCCGATGTCCATGAACTTGTCGGCGTTGAAGCCCTCGCGGAACGTGAACAATGCGTACAGCAGGAAATCACCCGGCCGGCCGCCCATCTCCCACATCTCGCGCTTGAGACCGGTCAGGGGAACGTGGTTCTCCGAATGCGGCAGCGGCGTCGGGTCGCCGGTGGTCCCCGTGGTGAAGCCGACGCCCTTGAGGTGCGGCGGATCGGCACAGCACAGGCCTCCGAAGGGATCGCCGTGCTCGTCGCGGAAGCGCCGGATCCGGTCCTTGTCGATGAACGGCACCTTGGCCTTGAAGTCGGCCAGCGAGCCGATGTCGGCCGGCTTGACGCCCGCCTCGTCCCACACCTCGCGGATCAGCGGCGCGCGCTGGTAGACGTAGGGGGCCAGCTGCAGGATCCGGGACTCCTGCAGTCGCTCCAGCTGGTCGCGCGGCAAGGTTTCCACCTCGGGATCGTAGTACCGCGATTCGGTCTGCGTTGTCATCCTCAGCACCTTCAAGGTCACGCCGGTGCCAACAGGATGCCCGGCCATTTGTTATCAGCACAATGATCTATATCATTAAGCGGATAGCGGAAACGCGCTTCGGTACTAACCCGTAAGTGCTGCCTCAATGCAGTGCCTGCACACCAGCATAGGGCACCTCCGGCCACGAATTGATGCACGCGCGGATTGACGTCGACGAAGATATCACAATACAGTTACCTCAATTGGCAAGTTTTGCGTCTACCCGCCCCGTCTCGGTCGCCAAGGCACGCCGGCAGCCAGGCGGGAGCCGCGGGCCACTGCCTGCGTATCCCCCTTGCGAGCGACCCCGCATCGATGGAAGCCCTCCTGAATCCCTTGTCCATGCGCCCGACCATCCTGGAACCGAAACTCACGCCCCCGGTGCCGCGAGGGCACCAAGTCGCGCGCGAGGCGCTCCTGGACAAGTTGGACCAGACCGCCATGGAGCGCCTCGTCCTGGTCTGCGCGCCGGCAGGATTCGGCAAGACCACGACCTTGCAACAATGGCGAACCCGCCTGGCCGACCAAGGCAGTGCCACCGCCTGGCTGGCGCTCGACGCCCAGGACAACGACCGTTCGCGCTTCCTCGCCGGCTTGCAGGCGGCGCTGGAGCGCCTGGCCGACGGCATCGGGAGTTCGATTCCCGCGTCTTCGCCGGGCGAATGGGCTCTCGACCTGATCGATCGCTTCGCCGCCCTTCAATCGCCTTTCGTGCTGTTCCTCGACGACGTCGAGTCCGTCCACGACGCGGGCGTGCTTTCGCTGCTGGGGCAATTGATCGATCGGCTTCCGCGCAATGGCCGGCTCGTTCTGGGCACGCGCACTCGACCGGCGCTGCCGCTGGCCCGCCTGCGCATGCTGGGTCAGCTGGTCGAAGTCGACGCCGAACACCTGCGCTTCTCGCTGGCCGAGACGACCCGGTTCTTCGCGGCGAGCCAGGTCGCCCTGCCCGGCGAACTCCTTCGACGTCTGCACGACAAGAGCGAAGGATGGGCCGCCGCGCTCCGCCTGGCCTCGCTGGCATTGGATCGGCCGCACGCAAGCGCCGACTTGATCGAACGCTTCTCCGGTTCCAATCTCGCGCTGGTGGACTATCTCGCCGAGGACGTGCTGTCCGGCCTGGAGCCGCAGATGCGCCTGTTCCTGCTGCATACCAGCGTGCTCAAGCATCTGAGCCCCGGCCTGTGCCAGGCCATCTGCGACGACACCTTGCCCGGGGTCGACGCGACGGCCATGCTCGAACAGCTGGCGGCGGCCAATCTCTTCATCACGCCCGTCTCCAGCGAAGCCGGCGCCTATCGCTATCACGCACTCTTTTCCGACTTCCTGCGTGGCCAGTTGAAACGGTCCGGGGATCCAGGAGAACAGCGACTCCACCGCATCGCGGCCCGGTGGTACGAGAACCAGCGACGGCCGGTGCCGGCGATCGATCATGCGCTCGAAGGGCTCGATTTCGACTGCGCGCTCCGGCTGCTCGACACCTCCGCACTGCCGTTGTTGATGGAAGGCCGCTTGCGGCTGCTGGCACGCTGGCTCGGCGAGATTCCCGCCGAGTTGCTGCCGATGCACGAGCGCGTGCACGTGATCGGCCTCTGGTCCTTGTGCCTGACGAGCGGCCCCATCGACGTGATGGCGCGGCTCGCTTCCAGCAATCTGCGCGACTGCACCGAGCCCGTGGCACGGGGGTTGGTCGACGCGTTGGAGACCACGCTGCTCGCCGTGTCCGACCGCCATGACGAGGCCTACGCCCGTGCGGGCCCGTTGCTCACCCGCCTGTCGCAGGCCGATCCGGGCAGCGGATCGCCGGGAGACTCCTTCGCGGACTCCGTGCTGGTCAATGCGATCGCCAATGCGGCCATCGTCCGCGGCCGCTACCAGGAGGCCCGGCACCTGCTCGACGCGGGCCGGCGTGCCCAAGGGCGGGCACCCAGCGCGTTCAGCCTCATGTACGCCGAGGCCACCGACGGCATCCTCGACCTGCTCGAGGGTCGCCTGAGGCAGGCGACGGCGCGTTTTCGGCTCGCCGTGCAGTCCACGACCGGATCGGCCCATGCTTCGTCCCATGCCGGCGGCAACGCCTGGGCGGGACTGCTCTACGCCGCGACCGTCTATGAAGCGGGCGAACTGGGCCACGCAGAACAACTTCTGAACGTCTACCTGCCCATGGTGTGCGAGGCCGGCCTGCCGGACCACATGATGCTCGGGCATCTGATGCTGGCCCGCATCGCCAGCAACACGCCAGGCACCCTGCCGGACAATGCTCGCGCCTCGCAGATCCTGACGGACCTGGAAGCCCTGGGACACAAGCGCAATCTCGCCCGCGTCGTGGCCGGTGCACGACTGGAACGCGCTCGCCTGGCCATGCACCAGGGCGATGGCGTGGGCGTCGACCTCGAATTGAGCCGCGCCAACGACGCCGCGTTGTGGGAACGCGTGGCCCAGGAATGCCACCTGGCCAACGATCTCGAAAGCCTGCCGCTTTCCTTGCTCAGGCGCGCGCTGTTACTGGGCGATGCCGCTGCCGTGGCCACGGCGATCCCGCGAATCGAGCATGAAATCGCGCTGGCGACCGCGGCCTCGAGCCATCGGCGCGTGCTCCTGCTGCGATTGCTGGAAGCCATCGCTACGCTGCGAACGGGCAATGTCAACGCGGCGCTGGCGCAGTTCCAGCTGGTGTTGAAGGTCTGCGCACGCGAGGGTTTCGTCAGGCTGCTCGTCGACGAGGGTCCGCTCGCCGGCGAGCTGCTGCAGCGTTTCCTGGCCCAGGACAGCGACCTGCTCCGCCGCGACCCGCTGCTCGCCGACCATGCCCGCCGCGCGCTCCAGGCCTTCGGCCCGCTCCCCAATCGCGCGGACCACGCGCCGCCGACCGAGCGCCTGACGCCGCAGGAACTGCGGGTCCTGCAAGGCGTCGCCGAGGGTTTGTCCAACGACGAGGTCGCCGAACGCTGGAACGTTTCGCGCAGCACCGTGCGCACGCACATGCGCAACATCAGCGTGAAACTCGGGGCACAGAACCGGACGCAGGCGGTCAGCGTGGCAAGGCGCCTGGGCTGGCTCAGCTAAGCCTTTGCTGCGCCGCGGTCGGGGCGCAAGATCCCTCAAACCTGATCGACCTGTTGTCGGTTGCGTGCGCGCACACCCTCTCGACGGCGGTCCAGGTCATTGAGATCGAGCGTCTGCTGCGACGCAATCGCTGCCCGTCTCTCCGCCGCCGAACCAGCTTCGCGCGACAGCGTAAAGACGTCGTCGATCGTGCGCTTGTAGGCCACGAGCGTCTGCGGGATGGCCGAAAGCATCTCGGCGGCCAGTTGCCGGACCTCCGGCAGCAGGCGATCGATGTCCACGACGCGATTGACCAGGCCCCAGGCATCGGCCCTCTCGGCCGAAAGGAAGTTGCCGGTCAGCGAGATCTCCTTGGCCCGGCACAGGCCGATGGCGCGGGACAGGCGTTGCGAGAGGCCCCAGAACGGCATCACGCCAATGCGCACGTGGGTATCCGCGAATCGCGCGCCGCGGCTGCAGATCACGAGGTCACAGGCCAGTGCGATTTCGAGTCCGCCACTGATCGCGACGCCGTTGATCGCACCGATCACGACACCCGGGAAGCGCTGCAGGGCCGCGATGGGGTTCAAGGACAAATCGTCCACGGCGAGCGACTCGGTGGCACGCCCCGAGCCCAGTTCAGCCAGGTCCAGACCCGCACAGAAGGCGTCGCCCGCACCCGTGATGATCAGGACGCGTGTCTGCCCACTCGCGGCAAGTTCGTCGATCGCCAGGACCAGTTCGCGGCGCAGGTCTCGCGACAGCGCGTTCCTGGCTTCGGGACGGTTCAAGACAATCTGGACACACCCGGGCAGCGGTGCTTCGATCAATAGAACCGGCGCGGCCACGTCCCTGCAACCCGGCCGGCGATCAGTCGTAGTAGCGCGCGCCGGCCGCCGCCATCTCACGCATGCGCGCCGTGGGCTCGTAGGCCTTGCCAAGCGCTGAATGGCGCTCGGCGCGAGCGTTCACCTCGCCGAGGCCGAGCCAATCCGCGTACTTCAGCGCGCCGCCGAGATAGGCCGGAAAGCCGATGCCCAGCAGGAGCGCCATGTCCAGCTCCGTGGGACTGGCGACGACGCCGTCTTCCAGCGCGTGAGCCGCCTCGATGATCAGCGGAAGCATCATCCGGTCGACGATCTCCTGATCGGTGAACTCGCTCGTTCCCTTCGGCTGGATCCTGGCCAGCAGGCCGCGCGTGTCATCGGCGACGCTGCGCCTGGGCTTGCCGTTGGGGTCGGTCTCGTAGCGATAGAAGCCGATGCCGTTCTTCTGGCCGAACCGCTTGTTCTCGGCCATCAGCCGCAGCGCGTCGAGTTCCATGCGCGGCATCCGATCCGGGTAGCCGGCCGAGATGATGTCGCTGACATGGCTGCCGGTATCGATACCCACCACGTCTTCCAGATAGGCCGGGCCCATGGGCCAGCCGAAGGCTTCCATCACCTTGTCGATCCGCTCGAAGTCGGCACCATCGGCCACCAGTTGCAGGAAGCCGCGCATGTAGGCCGTCAGGATGCGATTGACCAGGAAGCCCGGGCAATCCTTGACCACGATGGGGGTCTTGCCCATGGCCACCGCGTAGCCCACCGCCGTGGACACGGCCTGATCGCTGGTCTTGCTGCCCTGGATCACCTCCACCAGGGGCATCACGGGCACGGGATTGAAGAAATGCATGCCGACGAAGTTCTCCGGACGCGCCAGCGGCACGGCGATGTCGTCGATCCGCAGGCTGGACGTGTTGGAGGCGATCACGGTGTCATCCAGGACCACGCCCTCCAATTCGGCCAGCACGCGATGCTTGAGTCCGATGTTCTCGACCACCGCCTCGATGACGACGTCGACACCGTCGAAGCCGGCATAGTCGAGCTGCGGCGTGATGGAGGCCAGGATGCCGTCGGCCTTCTCCTGCTTCAGGCGGCCGTTCTTGACCATCTTCGCGAGCTGCTTGCGGGCTTCGCCGATGCCCAGGTCCAGTTGGCCCTGCGCAATGTCCTTCAGCTTCACCGGCGTGCCGCGCTGGGCGCTCGTGTACGCGATCCCGCCACCCATGATGCCGGCCCCGAGCACCGCGCCCTGCTTCAGCGGCCTGGCGTTCTTCGCGTGCTTCTTGAACAGCTTCTTGAGCACCTGGTCGCTGAGGAAGGTCTGCACCATGGCGCTGGCCGCCTGGGTCTTGGCGATGGTCGCGAAGGCATGGCCCTCGTCGGACAAGGCCCCCGTGCGATCCAGCACGACGGCGCGTTCCATCAGTTCGACGGCAGCCATCGCGGCCGGCTGGTGCTTGCCACTGGTCTTGGCCACCTGCACCTTGGCAGCGGCAAAGAGACTGTCACGTTCCGCCGCGGCAAGCGTGAGCGGACCCAGCTTGCGAGCACGGCGCTGCTTCCAGTCGAACTCGCCCGTTGCGGCCTTGCGAAGAAGCGCCAACGCGGCGTCGCGCAACTGTTCCGGCGCGGTGACTTCGTCGACCACGCCGGCTTGCAGCGCCTCGGCCGCCTTGGCGGGCTTGCCGCTCGCAATCCAGTCGACAGCCACCTGGACACTGGCAACCCGCGGCAGCCGCACCGTGCCGCCAAATCCGGGAAACAGTCCCAGCTTCACTTCGGGCAAGCCCACCTGCGCGTCGGTGGACATGACCCGCGCGCTGGCCGACAACGCCATCTCCAGGCCGCCGCCGAGAGCGAATCCATTGATCGCGACGACGCTGGGAACCGGCAAGTCCTCGAACGCGTTGAACACGTCGTTCGACTTGCCGTTGACGGCAGCCATGTCGTGGACGCTCAGCTTGAACATCTCGCCGAACTCGGTGATGTCGGCTCCGACGATGAACACGCTCTTGGCGCTCGTGACCAGGACGCCGCGCAAGCCCTCCGCGGCCGCGATGACGCGCGTCGCGTCGCCCAGCTCGCGCACCGTACGTGCGTCGAGCTTGTTGATGACGTCGCCTTCGCGGTCGAAACACAGCTCGACGAATCCGTCGTCGATCGCTTGCACACGGATGCTTTGACCTTGGTACACGGGCAGTTCCTGGGCTTGGATTAGAGGCGTTCGATGATCGTGACGTTGGCCATGCCACCGCCTTCGCACATGGTCTGCAGGCCGTAGCGTTCACCGCGCTGCTCCAGCGCGTTGACGAGCGTGGCCATCAGCTTGGTGCCGGACGCGCCGAGGGGATGGCCCAGCGCGATGGCGCCGCCGTTCACGTTCAGGCGCTCGGGATCGGCGTCCAGATGCTTCAGCCAGGCCAAGGGCACCGGGGCGAAGGCCTCGTTGACTTCGTACAGGTCGATATCGGAGATCTTCATCCCGGCCTTCTTGAGCGCCAGTTCGGTCGCCGGAATCGGCGTCTCCAACATGATCACCGGGTCGCTGCCCAGCACGGTCATGTGGTGGATGCGCGCCAGCGGCTTCACGCCGAGCGCCTTCAGGCCCTTCTCGCTGACGATCATCACGCCCGTGGCCCCGTCGCAGATCTGCGACGCGTTGGCGGCGGTGATCATGCCGCCCTCCTGCAGCAGCTTCACGCTGGAGATGCTCTCGAGGGAGGCGTCGTAGCGGATGCCTTCGTCGGTCGAATGCATCTCTCCCGTGCCGGTTCCATCGGCCAGCCGAACTTCCAGAGGAAGGATTTCCTTTGCGAACCGCCCCGCCTTGGTGGCCGCGATGGCCTTCTGGTGGCTGGTCAGCGAATAGGCATCCAGCGCCTCCTTGCTGAAGCCGTACTTCTTGGCGATCAGCTCCGCGCCCAGGAACTGGCTGAACATGACGTTGTCGTAGCGCTCGTTGACGGCCGGGCTCTGGTAGTGCCCGAGGCCCTTCTCCTGGGCAAGCGACGTCGGCGTGAACATCGGCACGCGCGTCATGGACTCCACGCCGGCGGCGATCACGACGTCCATCACGCCGGACATGACGGCCTGCGCGGCGAAGTGGATCGCCTGCTGCGAAGAACCGCACTGACGATCGATCGACGTACCCGGCACCGACTCCGGCAACCTGGACGCCAGCACCGCATTGCGCGCCACGTTGGTGGACTGCTCGCCGATCTGGCTCACGCAGCCCATGAACACGTCGTCGACCAGGGCCGGATCCATCTTGACGCGATCGACGAGCTCGTTGATCACCTGGGCCGCCATGTCGACCGGATGCCAGCCCGAGAGACGGCCTTTGCGCTTGCCGCCGGCGGTACGAACGGCGGCGACGATATAGGCTTCAGCCATGAGGAACTCCTTGGAACGATGTCAGTTGGGAATTGATGTGCGGTGGCGAGAGGCTCAGCGCGGCGTCATGCGGATCGCGCCATCCAGGCGAATGCTCTCGCCGTTGAGATAGCCGTTGGTGGCGATCGTCTCGACCAGCGCGGCGTACTCGTCCGGCTTGCCCAGGCGCTTGGGGAACGGCACGGACTGGGCCAGCGCCTGGACGACGTGATCGGGCTGGCCCATCAGCAACGGCGTCTCGAAGATGCCAGGCAGGATGGTGTTGACCCGGATGCCCTCGTTCATGAGGTCTCGCGCGATGGGCAGCGTCATGCCGACGACACCCGCCTTGGACGCGCTGTAGGCCGCCTGGCCCATCTGTCCGTCCTGCGCTGCCACCGAGGCCGTGTTGACGATCACGCCGCGTTCACCGTCTGCCAGGGGCTCCAGGCTCAGCATGCCCGCGGCCGACTTGGCAACGCATCGAAACGTGCCGACCAGGTTGATCTGGATCGTGCGTTCGAACTTGGCGAGCGGGTAATGCTTGGCGGCGCCCGTCGCCTTGTCCCGGCCAGCCGTCTTGATGGCGTCCCCGGTACCGGCACAGTTGACCATCAGGCGCTCCTGGCCATTCGCTGCACGCGCACGAGCGAATGCGGCGTCCACCTGCTCTTCACTGGTCACGTCCACCTTGCAGAAGACGCCACCGACTTCCTTGGCGACCGACTCGCCCAGTTCCGCATTGAAATCGAAGATCGCGACCTTGACCCCGCGCGAGGCGAGACGACGCACGGTTGCGGCACCGAGGCCGGATGCGCCTCCCGTGACGATGGCGGAAACGGATGAGTCGAGTTGCATGTTTGTCTCAAGGCTGAGTTGACCAAGCCGGTGCCTGGCTTCCGCGCAGGCCGCGGGCCGGATCGATGCGACAGTGTAGGAACGGCAACGGCAGAAGACCATCGTCCGTGCGGACGAGGCTCAGCGTCATTGCTGAACGGACGCAGCGGTTCCGCCGACTGTCCTGGTTGTGATGTCCGAGGTTGTTGTCCACCGTCTCCGCTGGCGAGACAAGCGTCCGCTCCTCAGCGATCAGCTGACGCCGCCACCTTCGGCCTCACCGGTAGCGGCGATTTCCGCCCACTGACCGCGCTGTGTTGCTCGCGTGGAAATGCGACGCAGCGCGAGCCATCGGCGCTAACGGCAGGCGAGCCGAGTCAGACCAATTCGCCCAGGAGATCGGCGCATTGGCGAAGTGGCGCCAGCAAACTTGCGTCAAGCGAGCTGCTCGGGTAAAGGCATGTCTGGAAGGTCGCGCTGAGAGCGCCGAGACAGTGCCCGGCGCGGTCGTGCAACGGGATCGCCAGCTCGACCAGGCCGGGATCGATGCCTGTGTCGACAAGGGCGTATCCGCGCCTCCGCGCAAGGTCTACGGCGGCGGCGAAGTCGCTCGCGGCTTCATGCGCAAAGATCTCGCGTCGACAGGATTCGCGTGAACTGAGCCAATCCTCCACGTCGCCTTGCGAAAACGCGGATGCGATGGCGACGCCGGAGGAGGCGGCCCGGATGGGCAGTCGCGTTCCCGAGGGAAAGCCGATGGCCATCCGCTTCGATGGATTGCACTGAAGCAGGACATGGACCTCATCCTGCTGCAGCACGCTGAGCGCACAGGTCTCGCCGATGCGCTCGCACAGATCCTTGAGAAGCGGCCGCGCAACCCGTGGTAAACGGGCGGAGTCCAGGTAGGTCTGGCCAAGCCGCAGCACGGAGGGCAACAGCCAGTAGTGCTTGCCATCGGACTCGGCGAAGCCGAAGTGGACCAGGCTGACCAGGTATCGGCGCGCGGCCGTGCGCGTCAACGATGTCAACTGACCCACTTCGGTGGCGGTGAGGCTGGCACGCCCGCTCGAAAACGCCTCGATCACTCGAAGTCCCTTGCCGAGGCCTTCGATCAGCAGCGAGCGGTCGATGTCAGCCGGGCAGTTCATTCGATCCAGCCCTCGCCGACACTGTGGCCAGGGTACGGCGCAGGTCGGCACACAGCTCGTCGGCCGCCTCGGCGCAGCGTTCGGAGATGCCCGTGTAGCTGAAGAAGGAATGGCCGAGGGTGGCGTACTCACGCAACGTGACCTTCACGCCAGCGGCACAGAGCTTTCTCGCGTACGCCAGATTTTCCTCGAGCAAGGGGTCGAAGACGCCCACGCCCATCGTGACGGGCGCCAGGCCGGCGAGCTTGTCTTCGAGCAGGGGAGATACCCTCGGGTCCTTGACCAGTGCCGCGGCATCCGGCCCGAGGTATGCGTCCCGCACCGCTGCATGCAGGTCGCTGTCCAGGTCGAGCGCCGGATAGAGCAGTAGCTGGGCCGCCAACTCGATGCCGGCATCGCGACAGAGTACCGCCACGACCGCAGCGAGGTTGCCGCCAGCGCTGTCGCCGGCCACGGCCAACGGCGTGTGCTCGCCGCTGAAGCGCGCGAGATGATCGTGCACCCAGCGGATGGCCGCCATCGCATCGTCGAGACCCGCGGGAAACGGGTGCTCGGGCGCCAGCCTGTAGTCCACGTTGACCACGACGACGCCGGCCTGGTTGGCGATGCGGATCGCATGCGCGTGGTGCGAATCGAGGTCGCCGATGATCCAGCCGCCGCCATGCAGGAAGACGACGGTCGCCGACGGCGTGCCTTCGCGAGGCCAGACGATTCGAACAGGAATGCCGCCCGTGGGACCGGCGATCTCCATCGACTCGAGACGCCCGGGCTCGATGGCGGGCGCAGGGTAGAACGCCCGGCGCGCCTGCCAACCCCGCGCCCGCATTTCGGGCCCGGTCCCTTCATAGAGGCTGGTCAACCCAGAGGCCTTCCACCGACGCTCCATGTCGGCGATTTGAGGATCCAACGTCATGGGAATCACGTTCGTGTTCGAGTTCGAAGGGGAGCCCGGCGGGCTCCCGTCTCATGCGACGAACTCAGAACGCCGTCCTGAAGCCGGCCTGGAAGGATCGGCCGAAGGGCGCGTACACCAGGGGGTTCTCCGTGTAGATGCTGTTGGCCTGCGCGGGCGGAAGCTTGTTCAGCAGATTCAGGACGCCGACGTTGACGATCGTGTCCTTGGAAAAGGAATGCGAGATGGCCAGGTCGTAGGTCGTGTAGGACTTCTCCTCGGTGATGCCGGTGAGGCCGAACGACGTCTCGCGCAGCTTGGACTTGTAGTTGTCCGTCAGCGTGATGTCGGTGCCGTAGGCGCTGGCGCCGATCGACAGGCGCGAAGCCAGGCGAGGCACCGGGGCGACGGCGGTGTCGTAGGTCCCCAGGAAGTTGCTGGTCGTCGCGCCGGAGCGGAACTTGTACGTATGCATCAACGTGCCGTCATAGGCAGCGAACACCTTCGCCGTGCCGACCTTCGTGCCGTAGCGAAGGTTGAAGTCCAGGCCGGCCAGCTTCAGCTCGTTGCTGTTGTAGAAGCCAGGCACGGTGATCATCTGGATCTGCCCCGTGACGGGATCGCGCGTGATTGCCGGGTCGTTCGGGTTGGCCAACACCAGTGCGTTCGTGTCGACGCCCGTGATCAGCTTGCGGAAGTCGATCGTGAAGTAGTCGAGATTGACGTTGAAGTCGCCGATGCTCGTCGGGTGATTCCAGATGACGCCCAGGTTGGAGTTCACGGAGCTTTCCGGCTTCAGCCCGGTCGACGGCAAGGTCGTGACCGAGACGCCGTTCTGCGCGTTCATCGTGATCGGGTCGTAGTTGATGTTGGTGAGCCCCGAGCCCCCCGTGTACTGGAGCAGGCCGGGCGCCCGCTCGGAGTGCCCGATCGAGCCCGCCACGCTGAACTCCGACGTCGGCGACCAGTTGAAGCCCAGCTTGGGATTGAACGTGCCCACACCCGGATCCGACTTCTCGAAGCGGCCCGCTGCGTCAAGTTCGAATGTGGCTGCCAACGGGATGCGCAATTCCGTGAACGCGGCGTTGACACTTCGCTTGACGGAATAGTCGGTGGCCGCGCCGCCGAAGCCGACGTCCGTGGACTTGCTCTCGAAGTCGTTGGTCATCTCGGCCTTCTCCTCGCGCCGCTGCAGGCCCACGGCCAGCTTCAAAGGACGACCATTCCAGAGATTGAGCAGCGTGCCCGTGGCCAAGGCGTCATACGTACGAAGGCTGTAACGCGTGTCGTCCATGCGGGCAACCGTGATCCAGTCGACAAGGCTCTGAGGGTTCGCCAGTGCCGAGCCCGGCGCCGCGAGATAGGCGCTGGCGAACGGGTTGTAGCACTGGTCGCCGCTCGTGCCGCCCTTGCAGTTCAGGGCGGCCTCCAGGCGACTGACGCTCGGGTAGCCTCCGTTGATCGCTGCGCTCACGTTCACGCCCTCCGACACGGACAGCGTGTAGTTCCAGTCCTTGCCGAGCTTGCCGTCGACGCCGACCTTGCCGCGATAGCTGTTCGACTCGGTGTCGGTCATCGCATGGTTGTCGTTCACGGCCGAGCCCCAGCGCAGGTTGGCAATGGCGTCCGCGCCGAACGGATTGCCCGGATTGCTGGCCGGCACGACGATCGTCGTGGAATTGATCGGATAGCCCACGCTGTTCGACCGATGCATGCTCACGTGCGAGGCGCCGATTTCCGCGTTCAGCGTCAGGTTGTCGGACAGGTCGTGATCCACGCTGAAGTAGCCCAGCACCTTGTCAGTCTCGGCGACCATGCCTCGGTTCAGGGTCAGGTCCTGGCGGCACTTGCCGCTGACGAGAAGTCCGGGGACCGTTCCGCTACCGAGCGAGCTGTCACCGCACAGCGGGTCGGCGTAGGCCACGCCGCCGACGAAGTACGTTCCGGGGTTGGCGAAAGCCGAGGTCTGCCCGAACTTGGCGATGCGGGCCGGGTCGTTGAAGACGTCGCGAACGTAGATCTGGTCCTGGTGGCTCAGTTCGACGCCACCGATGACGGTGGTCGTGTCGGTATGGGCCCCGTAGCCCATGCCGACATGTCCGTTCTTGCGGCCCTTCGCATCGAGCATGCCCGCGGCGCCGTCCAGCACGATCCCGTCGATGTCCTTGCGAGTGATGAAGTTCGCCACGCCGGCCACTGCATCACTGCCGTACAGCGCGGAAGCCCCGTCCTTCAGGACGTCGATGCGCGAGACCAGCACCGTGGGCACAAGGGTGCTGATGTCCACGGAAAACGAGTCGAAGCCGCCGGGCTCGGAAACGCTGACTTGCCGTTGTCCGTTCAACAGCACCAGGGTCGCCCGCGGACCCAGGCCGCGCAGGTTCAGGGCCTGCACGGGGCTGTTGCCCTGGTTGTTGCTGTCGCCTGCGATCAGATTGCCCTGCGTTGCCGAAAGCTGGCTCAGCATCTGGATCAGGCTGGGACGGACGCTCTTGGCAATCTCCTCCTTGCCGATGGTCTCGAGCGTGCTCTTCTGTGCTTTGGGGCCGGCGAAATAGGAGCCGGTGACGACGACCTCTTGGGGACCGTCGGCTTCCTTCGCGGGCGTAGCCGGCGGCGTGGGAGCCGCCGCGCTCGCTGCGGAAGCAGGGGCGTCCGCGGCAGCGGCCTGGGCGATCGCTCCGGTGGTGAGCGTGCAGAGCGAAAGCAGGCAGGCCGAGTGGACAGCAGTGAAACGCATGGTTGTCTCCTTGTTATGAACTGCTTGGTACATTAATTCATGTACCGTTTAGTACATATCTCGGATATCCCAGTTGACAAACCGAAATTTCGGTTGCTGGAGCAGCGTCGGAGGCGCGCCGCGCGCGCACGCCAGCGCCCTTGCGGCGGCGTGCGCAAACGTGCTTCGAGAAGCGTCGGGCGGTCGCGGATGGCGGGAAGGAAGGCCTGCCCGCCCGACGCTATCGCCGCAGGATCATCACCTGGCGTTCGATCGTCTCGACGATCGAGGCACGTCGCCGTTCGAGGGTCTCTCGCGGATCGAGGTCGGCCTCGAACTGGAACGCGAAGGTCGCGCGGTTCGACACGAAATGGAAGGCCAGGCCGACCGCGTTCGCATACACATCGAGCA
>FTDG01002618.1_pt1 | contig 20219 bp, 15 predicted proteins | sample 1639751 | NCBI WGS metagenome assembly FTDG01 (sample SAMEA3914869, study PRJEB12502) | metagenome | biome: forest; material: soil | place: USA | collected 2012-03-12 | depth 0.1 m
ACAACGTCGCCGTCGGCGACCGCACCACCCTCAACCTGCTGTTCGAGCTGCTGCGCGACGGCTTGTCCGCGCAAGGCGTCGACCCCGGCGTGCAGGCGGTGCATCGCGACTTCCGCGCGGGCGACGTGCGCCATTCGCAGGCCGACGTCTCGAAGGCCGCGCGCCTGCTCGGCTACGTGCCGAGCCAGGCGCTGCGCGACGGCATCCGACTGGCCTTGCCCTGGTACGTCGAGCGCTTCCGGCCGCCGGCCTGACGCCGGCCTCAGGCGCGCCCGGCGTCCCGGGCGTGATGGAGCAGGGCGCTGGTGTAGCGATCGATGATGGCCGATTCGTCGAACAGCCGCACGGCGCGCTCGCGCGCCTGGGCGCCCATCGCGGCGCGTCGTGCGGCGGGCATGTCGAGGAACTCCTGCATGGCCTGGCGCAGCGACTCCGCGCTGCGGGGCTGGCACAGCCAGCCGGTGACGCCGGGCTCGACGACGTCGCGGCAGCCCGGCATGTCGGTCGTGATGACGGGGCGACCCATCGCCGCGCCCTCGATCAGCGAGCGCGGCACGCCCTCGCGGTAGTACGAGGGCAGCACCAGGCAGTCGGCCTGGGCCATCATCGTCGGGACGTCGTCGGTGGTGCCGAGATAGTCGACCAGGCCCTCGTCCTGCCAGGCGCGGATCTGCGCCAGGCTCAGGCCGCGCCCTTCGTCGGCCGCGCCGAGCAGCTGGAAGCGCGCGCTCGAGCCCCGGGCCCGCAGCGCGCGCGCGGCCTCGACGTATTCGGGGATGCCTTTCTCGGGGATCAGGCGCGCGACGAGCAGGAAGGTCACGTCGCGATGGACCACCGAGGGCAGCGGCCGCAAGGCGAAGCGCTGCAGGTCGACGCCCGAGCCCATGAGCCGCTCCGCGCGGCCCGGCTCGATGATGCCGGCCGCGATGAACTGCGCCATGTCGTCCTCGTTCTGGAAGAAGACATGCGCCGCGCGGCGCGAGATGACCAGCCGGTAGAGCCCGCGTACCAGCGCGGCCAGCGGCCCGCCGGCGCTGAACACGGCGCCCAGGCCCGAGATGTTGGGCAGCAGCACGCTGGGACGGCCGAACAGGGCCGCGCCGCTGTAGATGTTGCCCTTGGGCGTGTAGCTCAGCACCGCATCCAGCTTCTCGGCGCGGAACTGGCGGCGCAGGGCGAGGACGCTGCGGATCTCGCTCACCGGGTTGGTGCCCGTACCGGACAGCGGCCAGTGGCGGTGCGGGAAGCCGGCCTCCTGCAGCTTGGCCGCATAGGGATCGGCCGGGCTGATGAAGACCAGCTCGTGGCCGTGGGTCCGCAGCGCCCTGGCCAGGTTCAACCGGAAGTTGTACAGGTACCAGGCGGTGTTGGCGACGATGGCGATCTTCATGCGTCGCCTACAGGCATTCCGGCTCCGCATCGTGGAGTGCCTCGCGTCGCCAGGCCTGGAACATCAGCACGTCCCAGATCTGGTACTGCCAGTTGCGCTTGCCGCTCAGGTGCTCCTGCCAGCGGCGCTGCACCTCGTCGGCGTCGAACAGGCCTTCCTGGCGCAGCGCGCTGGGCTCGATCAGGTCCGACGCCCACTCGCGCAGCGGGCCGCGCAGCCAGGCGTCGAGCGGGATCGCGAAGCCCTGCTTGGGCCGCTCGATGAGTTCGCGCGGCACGTCGCGATACAGCAGTTCGCGCATCAGCCACTTGCCCTTGCCGCCGCGGATCTTCTGGTGCATCGGCACGCGCCAGGCGAACTCCACGACACGGTGGTCGAGCAACGGCGCGCGGGTCTCGAGGCTGGTGGCCATCGCGGCGCGGTCGACCTTGACGAGGATGTCGTCAGGCAGGTAGGTGATCTGGTCGAGCAGGCTCATGTACTCGATGTCCGAGAAGCCGGCGAGGCCCTCGCGCTCGAGTTGTAGCAGGGTGGGGGGTTCGCTCGCACCCAGCACGACACGGGCCGGCTCGCTCCAGTGGGAGACCAGTGCGCGATACATCTCCGCCTGCGTGCGCGCCGGCAGCACCGTGCGGGCGAACTTGTGCACCTTGTCGCCGACGTTGCCCTCGGCACGGCCTGCGGGCAGCAGGCCGCCCAGGGCGGTCCATGTGCCGGGGCTCAGGCCCAGCACGGCCCGCGCGGCGACCCGGCGCGCGACGAGGGGAAGGCGATCCAACTGGTGCCAGATCCGGTCGGCGAGCAGGTAGCGGTTGTATCCCGCGAACAGTTCGTCGCCGGCGTCGCCGGAGAGCGCCACCGTCACATGGCGCCGCGCCATCTCGGATACGAGGAAGGTCGGGATCTGCGAGGAGTCGGCGAAGGGTTCGTCGTAGATGCGCGGCAGCTTGGGGATGACCGCCAGCGCGTCTTCGGGACTCACGTAGAGCTCTGTGTGATCCGTACCCAGGCGGGCGGCGACCGCCTTCGCGTGATGAGCTTCGTTGTAGGCCGCCTCGGAAAAGCCGATCGTGAACGTACGCACCGGCACGCTCGCATGACGGCACATCAGCGCCGCGATCAGCGAGGAGTCGACGCCACCGGACAGGAACGCGCCCAGCGGCACGTCGGCGACCATTTGGTCCTTCACGGCGGCGCCCAGCACGCCATCCAGCGCCTGCACCGCCTGCGCGTCATCGAGTTGCAGCGGCGACGCGTGCCCCGCACGGGCCGCGGCGACGCAGTCCCAGTACAGGCCGCCGCGCGTGGTGCCGTCGCGCGCGACTTCCATCCATTCGCCGGGCCTCAGCTTTCGCACGTCGCGATAGACGCTGTACGGCGCGGGGATTGCGTTGTGGCGCATGTAGAGTGCTAGCGCGTCCCGGTCGATCTCTCCTTGCCAGCGCGGATGCGCGCGCAGCGCCTTCAGCTCGGAGCCGAACACGAAGTCGCCGCCGGGCAGGCGTCCCCAATACAGCGGCTTCTCTCCAAGCCGGTCGCGCACGAGCGTGAGTTGGCGCAGTTCGCGATCCCACAGCGCGATCGCGAACATGCCCACCAGCTTGGGCAGCGTCGCATGCAGGCCGTGGCGAGTGATGCAGGCGAGGATGGTCTCGGTGTCCGAGTGGCCGCGCCAGTTCCAGTCGCCCAACTGGGCGCGCAGCGCGAGATGGTTGTAGACCTCGCCGTTGTAGGCCAGCACGTAGCGGCCGCAAGCCGACGCCATCGGCTGATGGCCGAGCGGCGACAGGTCGACGATGGCCAGCCGGCGATGGCCGAAAGCGATGCCGTTGTCGGCGTCCGCCCATTGCCCGTCGTCGTCGGGGCCGCGGTGTCGCAGGGCATCCGACATCGCGCGCGCCGTCGCGAGCAGCGATTCCTGGCTGTTGCCCGATGCGGACAGGGTTCCGGTGATCCCGCACATGGTGGTCGTCCTCAGGTTGCTCGGCCGGCGGGATCATCGCCGGCGAGTCGGGCATACAGGCCCAGGTAGGTATGCCAGACGTGGCGGATGTCGAACTGCTGCACGACGCGCTCGCGCTGCCGCGCGCCGAGCGCTCGCCGCTGCGGCTCCGCGAGCGAGGCGACCTCCACGATGCGCTCGGCCAGCGCCGCGGCATCCTCGACAGGCGCGATGCGTGCCGCATCGCCGAGGACGACGCGCGCATCGCCGCAGTCGGTGGACACCGCCGGCGTCTCGCAGGCCATGGCTTCGCCGAGCACGTTGGGGAAGCCCTCCGCGCGCGAGGACAGGCAGAAGATGTCGAGCGCGCTCATCACGCGCGCGACGTCGCCGCGCTGGCCGTCCAGCACGAAGCGAGTGGCCAGTCCCGCGGCGGCGATGGCCGCGCGCAGATCGGGGCTCTCGAGGATACCGCGTCCGACCAGTACGAAGCGCAACGCCGGCATGCGGGCGGCAGCGATCGCCGCGGCGCGCACGAAGGTGGCGTGGTCCTTCTGCGGATCGAGCCGGGCCACCAGTCCTACCGCGACATCGTCGTGATGCACGCCCCAGCTCGCGCGCACCTGCGCACCACCGGACTCGTCGCGCGCGAAGCGCTCGGTGTCGAAGCCGTTGGGGATGACCTGGAAGCGGCTCGTGTCGTAGCCGAAGCGCGCGTGCGCGTCGATCGCGGCGTTCGCATTGCAGAGGATTCGCGCCGGGACTCGGCTCGAGAGCAGGCCGCACAGGCGTACCACCGCGCGCGTGGCGCGACCGATGTCGTCGCGGCCGAGGCCGGTCTGGCGGATGTTCCAGACGACGGTGCGGCCGGCCCGGCGCGCCGCCAGGCCCCCGATCAGGTCGGCGTGATACAGCCAGGTCTGCACGACGGTGCGCGGCGGCGTGCGCGCCAGCATCGCGGTGAGCCGCCCCAGGCAGCCGGGCAGCGACGCGAGGCCGGTGGCCCCCAGCGCCTCGACCGAGATGCCTGCGGCGAGCAGCCGTTCGCCGACCGTCCCGGTGGTGCGCAGCGAGACCACGCGGTGGTTGACCTCGGGCGTGGCGGCTCGCGAGGTCAGGATCAGTTTCTCCAGCATCGCCTCGGCGCCGCCCTGGCGCAGGTCGGTGATGACGTGCACGACCTCGAGCGGGGTCCTGTGGACAGGGATGTGCGTGGCTGTCGTCATCGATCAGAGTCAGCGCGTGGCCAGGCCGCCCAGCACCTGGCGCCATTGATCGACGACCACGGGCAAGCTGAAGCGTTCGACCGCCAACTCGCGTCCTTCGCCACCCAGGCGACGGCGCAGCGGCTCGTCGCCCATCAGCCTGTCGAGCGCGTCCGCCCACTCGCGCGGACTGCGCGCGCCCAGGCCGACTTCGCGCATGCGAAGGATGTCGTGGTTCATGCCGAGGTCCGACACGACGACGGGGACACCGCATGCCATGTAAAGCAGCATCTTGTAGCTGCACTTGCCCAGCGACCAGGCGCTGTCGTCCAGCGGCATGAGGCCGATGTCCATGTCGGCCGTGAGCGCGGTCTCGGTCTCGGGGCTCCAGCGATGGAACTCGACTTGGTCCGCGGGCAACCGCTCCAGCGTTGGCGGCTGGTCGGAGATGAAGCGCAACCGCCAGTCCGGACGGCTGCGCAGCACGGCGGCCAGTGCGTCCTGCAAGGGTGCGAAGAAGGCGTAGCCGCCCGCGGTGCCCGACCAGCCGATGACGCGTGGTGCGGCAGGGTCCCGCGGCTGGGGCCGGAAGCGCTGCACGTCGACTGCCGTCGCGATGACGGACACAGGCTTGCCGTAGCGGCCGAAATGCTCCGCCAGGTAGTTGTTGCCCACGACGATGTGGTCGGCCGCCTCGGCGAGGTGGCGCGCGGCGCGGCCGCCACGGTGCAGCCAGATGGCGTCGTCGATGTCGGCCACGATGGGGCGGCCGGCCCAGGACTCCAGGCTGGGCAGCGTCGAGATGAGTTCGCGCTGCACGATGCAGGCATCGTAGCGCCGCGAGCGCCAGACGCGGCGCGTGGCGTCGCCGAGCGCCGCCGCCCCCCACGCCAGGCGCGCCGCCGCGCCCGACGGTGGATACGAGTCCGGCCGCGCGACCAGTTCGTCGATCCGGATGCCGGCGGTCCGCATGGGCGCGATCAGCTGGCGCACGCGGAATCGGGCGGACGGCACGCTCTGCCCTTGGGTTAGCGCGGCAATCTTCATGTATGAATCAATGGGCGATCTCGAGAAGAGTCAGCCGACCGTTGCATCGCGGGAGGAAGTGGCGCCGCCAGGACGGCGGGCGAACACGGGAGTTGTGGTTTCGTCGATGCAGCACGTTGCCCGGATTTCCGGAAGCGGTGCACGAGCGCGAGTCCGCGGCCGGGCGGCCGGAAATGCGAGCTGGAATTGTAAGGGACGCGCGGACGGATGCGACCGTCGCGTGAATGCGCGTGCGCCGATGCGGCTACTGCTCGACCCAGGTGGAACCGTCCGATTTCAGCGCGACGGGGCGGCCAGGGTGAACGACGAGCTCCTTGCCCGTCCCGTCCGCAGTGCTGCGAATGCTGTCGGGGCCGGTCGTTGCGATGGTCGTTCCCTGCACGCCAGGCGCCGCGGAGACGAGCATCGTCAGACCGCGGCAGTTCGCGGCCGACGGCAGCGAGAAGCGCAGTCGCGGACGCGTGGCACGAACGCTGCGTCCGCCCATTTCAGCCAGCGAGACATTCATGTCGATGTCAACCGGATCCTGCTTCGTGTACTCGACGGTCGTGTCGACGAGACCGCCCGGGATGTTGCTCGCCGCCGTGCTGAAATCGAACTTCGGATTGGACAGAACGTTCCTGGACGTGAAGTCGACGATCGAGACCTTGCGGATCGACTTGCCGGGGTCCGCTGCGACGGCACCGCCGCGCACCATGCGCGGATTGGCGCGGCGATCCTCGGCCAGGCAACGGATCAGGCGGATGTTGCCGAGCGCCTGCACGGCTTGCTGCTTGTCGCAATAGATCAGGAAGCCGGCGCGCGTCTCGTTCGTGTGAGCATTCGCGGTGCCGTCCGGATCGATCACCGACACGTCCTCCAGCAGAGCGAGGGGCGCCTTGTCAGCATCCCAGTTATAAAACGTGACGCCGCTGGCCTTTGGCGAAATCACCTGGAATTTGCGCACAGCGACTTGTCCCGCAACTGGATTCTTCATGAGGCCGCCATTGGCGAAAGCGATGCCCGGCAGGCCAGCCAGCGAGCCGTCGTTGTGACTCTCTCCGCCGGCGACTTCCACGTCGAAGCGCGCGTCCGGCTTCTCCGACGAGCCGCGTGGCACGAACAGCAGCCCGGGCCCGGCGTTGTCTTGCGTGCGCACGTTCATCAACTTGACGCCAATCGCCTGCTGGTTGGCGTTGGGTTCGACGTCGATGCCGGCCCAGGGGCCATGCGGTGCTCCGCTGCTACCGGCATAGCTCCCCCCGATCACGACACAGCCGTCGCAGGACACGATCGACAGTCCGTTGCGCCGGCACTCGAGGACTTCGCAATTCTCGATACGTACATTGCTCGATGGCGTCTTGCCTGAAAATTCGCCTCCGACATAGAGGCCGTCCGTTGCGAAGTCGCGGATCCGGAAGCCCCGCACGATCACATTGGAACTGCTGTAGATGAAAAACGCTGCCTGGCTTCCCTCGACATCCTTGCCCGCTCTGCTGCGGCTGCCGATCAGCTCCGCGCCGTTACCCGTCATCTCGATGTCCTTCTGGCTGGACGCTTCGAACAGACTGGTTTTCTCGTTCGGCAACCCGGTCGCGTCGATGCGGACACCAGGTTCGAAAACGACGCGCTGGCCGGTTCCGATCTTCAGCCGACCCGAGATGACATAAAGGCCCTTGGGGATGCGCAGGACGCGGCCCGCAACGGACGGCTTGCCATTCAGTGCGGTGTTGGCCAGGGCTGCATTGAAGGCATCCGTGCTGTCTGTCTTGCCCGTGGGGTCAACCCCGAAGTCCAGCGCCGACACGGGATCGTCACCGGCGGCAGCCCAGGCGGGAGCGGCGGATGTTGCGCATGCCGCGGCGAACAGAAGGATCTTGCGCCGGGAGTTGGCATGAAGGCGGCGTGTCATGTCGGGGACTCCGGTTGTTTGCACGGCACAGGCTCGTCGCGAGTACGAGGTCGGGCCTGTCGGGGCAATGTACAGCTTTCTGGCTTCCCGGTGCGTTCGCGATGCGACAGCGTCGCGCCTGGAAGCCGCGTGGTTGTCGGCGACATCAAGGTCCGACGGAACGTCGGGCGATCACAGCAGCACTTTCCAGGTGCCGCGCAGGATGTTCGCCAGCAAGAGGACAGCGATCATCATGCACCACGAAGCCGTCTGGTACACCTGTATCCGATGATGGCGGATCAATCGATCACGAGCGAGCAGTTGCGGCAGGATGACCACCCACGCCAATTCCATGACGCGTATGCCGGCGGTGACGATCGGCAGCGTCAGGATCAGCGACATCGCCATCACGGCGTAGCTGGCGGTCAACCCGTCCTTGGACAAGACACCGTTCTGTGGCAATGCGCAGCCTTTGACGCTTCTGGACAGCAGCAGCAGGGAGAGCAGCGTCATGCCAGGCATGATGAACGCGAGCGGCGTGCCTCGATTGTCCAGGTACTGGGTGTAGCGCACGTCTTCCGTGACGAGGCCGCCGAGCGCCGAGATGGCCACCGGTCCGAGAATGAGCAGGCAGAACAGCATCTGGCGCCACCAGCGGTACCACAGGCGCCCGACGACGATGAACAGCATCGACAGATGGGCCGCCAGTCCCAGCGGGACCCACAGCGCGCGCCATCTGACGCGCGTGGCAACCATGTAGGCCAGCATGATCATCCCGACGGCCAGGCCTGCCCGAATCGCCGTGAACTCGAGGCCGGGCGCGATGAAGACGGCATAGATCGCCATGAACTGGGTGCGCTTGCCAGGCAGCGCTGCCGTCGCGATCACTTTCGACGCGACTGCCAGGGCGGCCACGATCACGAACACGAGCTGAACGCTGTCGGCCAGCGCGCCCGCGAGGTCGATGATCAAGAGGAACACAGGATCCTTCGCCGCCAGCAGCTGTAGCGCGATGCTTTGGTCGGCCAGCCCTCTCGTGTTCTCGATGATGGTGACGTATTCGTCGTAGTCGCCACCGAGCGTGCTCAGTCCTGCGCAGGCCGCGAGCACGACTCCCACCAACCAGGCCAGATGCGCATCCCAGCGGGGCATCAGTCGCGCGAGCAGCGCCGCGAGAACCGAGACCGGGATCAGGATCATCAGGCGCCCCCGACCGTTGCCGGCCGGCGTGCCAGCCGCTTCCAGACGAATCTGGCACTGCGGGTCGCGAACTGCGTGACGACTTCGGGTGTCGGGCACGTCAGCAGGCCGCGCAGGCACAACGACAACCCAGTGCGGAAGTTGCGCTGGTACAGATAGGTCAGACCGAACTGGATGCGGATGTTGGCCAGGGCGAGCCGGCGCCACTTCGGCGGCACGAGTTCCTCCGCGATCTGCTCCGTGGTGCGTATCATCTGGACAAGCTGTTTGTGCGCACCGCCGCCGTGGATGCGGTATCGCACCAGGGACAGCTCGGGCTCATAGCGCACGCTGGCCGAGCCCTCGGCCTCGGCCCCGAAGACGAGTATGAACGTTGGCCAGTCGTCGAGCGTGAAATTGCGGCTCCAGGGGTCGAGCTCGCGCAGGAAGGCGGTTCGGAAGATCGCGGTCTGCAGGTACATGGCCCGAACCAGGTAGGTGCAGCACCGGCGGTAGCGCGTCGCTCTAGGCAGCGCGAACAGCTCGAGCAAGCTCTTCTCGTAGAGCACTTCGTCGACATCCCCGAACCTGACGCCCTGACAGAGCGAAGCGTCCGCGCGCCAGGTGCCTGCTCGCAGGCGGGACAGCAGTGTGCTCAAGCCCTCTGGAAGATAGGCGTCGTCGGACCCGATGAAGGCGACGTGCTCGCCGCGTGCCAGCGCCAGGCCGCGCCGCAGGCCGTCGGCGAGGCCGGCGTTCTTCTTCGTATAGATGCGCAGGGGCATCTGCGGATCGAATGCGTGTTCGAGGCAGACCCGCAGCGTGTCGTCAGGCGAACCGTCGTCGATGACGATCAACTCCATATCGGGCGCCGCAGCCGCATCGATCGTGGCCAGGCATTCGCCCACGTAATCTGCATGCCGGTAGGCGCAGACCACGATCGTCAGCAGCGTACGCGTGGACGCTGGCACCTCGCGAAGCAGGGTGAGAGTGTCTTCCGGAAAGGTCATCGTGGGCGCGTGATCAGTGGGGGGAGCTAGGACGCCGGCATGGCCGGCGGGAGCGCGAGGCTGGGTCGTTCATGGGCGTGTTCGATCGTGAGCTCAGGCGTCAGCGGTGGACTGGGCGGCCAATGCCTTCTTGCTGCCGTCCAGACGCGAGGTCAGGCGTCTGAACAGCCAGAACATCGTGATCCAGTAGGTCGCATAGGTCAGGGCGTAGCCTGCGCAGGCGCCCGCGAGACCATACACCTTGGTCAGAGATGTGGCGCTGCCGGCCCAAATGACCGAGAAGAGGATCTCCGTCACGATGAACGCCCGCGTCTGCGCATGGCTGAACAGCGTGTAGGCCATCACCCAGCTGCCGATCTTGAGGACGTCGCCCAACAGCTGGATGCCCAGCACGTCCACCAATGGCATGAAATCGGGCGTCAGCAGCGTGCGCACGAGCAGCGTGCGGAACAGGAACAGCAGCGCCGCGGAGGTCAGCACGAGCGGCAGCACGAAGCGATAGCCCTTGCGGATCTCTGCGCGCAGTTCGGCCCCGTCCTGGATCTCGGCGAAGCGCGGCAGGAAATAGATCGACAGCGTCGTCGTCAGCAGCATCAGGTGGGTGTCGCTGATCTTGTTCAGGGCCTGCCACAGGCCCGTCGTGTGCCATCCGAGCTGCGCGGCGAGACTGTCGCGGATGAAGATCTGCGCCATGGGTGTGCTCAGCGCCGAGATCGCGCCCATCAGCGCGTAGCCGCCCAGTTGCCGCGCCGCGCGGCCGTCGGGCAGGTGCAGCAGCCGCGTGAGCCGGATGGGCGCGTGGCGGAAGACCAGCGCCGCGGTCGCGACGCAGGCCAGGGCTTGGCTCACGGCCACTGCGACCAGCGCGCCGTACAGGCCGTAGCGCGTCACCAGCAGCAGGGCCGTGGCGGCCGAGACCAGGCCGCCGCCAATGTTCGCGGCGACATACACCTGCACCGCCTTGCGGCCATTGAGGATTGCCAGCAGCAGTCCGTTGATCAGCAGCAGGGGCAGCGCCATGGCCAACCACACGATGACGCCGGATAGGTTGGCGTCGGCCAGCGCCCACTTGGCGATCGGGACTCGGAAGAGAACCAGCAGGGGCGCGCAGACCAGCGAGCCGATGAGGCTCAACGCACCCGCCGTCCGCCAGACCACGTACTGGCGTTCCGGCTCGGCATGGTATTGCGCCGTGTACTTGGTGACCCCGTTGTTCAGCGAGCCGCTCGCGAAGGTCGTGACCATCGAGGCGAGGTTCTGGAACTGCCCGATGATGGCGTAGCCCGCGGGGCCGACGAAGACTGCCAGCACCTTGTTCAACAGCACGTTGGTGCCCAGCTTGGTCAGGACGGCAATGCCGTTGAGGACGCTGGTTCTGACAAGATTCATGTCAGCCCAGCTCGGCGGCCGCGGATCTCACCGCTGCGATGACGGCATCGACCTGCGGGGCGCTCATCGTCGGTCCGATCGGCAGGCTCAGTACCTGTGCGTGCATCGCCTCCGAAATGGGCAGCGCGCCCGCCGCGATGCCCAGCGGCGCATAGGCCGGCTGCAGGTGCGGCGGGATCGGGTAGTGGATGACGGTGCCGATGCCGCGCTCGGCCAGCAGGCGCGCCAGCGCGTCGCGCTGCGGATGGCGCACGACGAACAGGTGCCAGGCCGATTCGCAGTCCGGATGCACCCGCGGCAATTGGAGGCCGGTGCCAGCCAGGCCTTCCAGGTAGCGCGCGGCGACCAGCGAACGCTGGCGGTTCTCCGCATCCAGCGCCGGCAGCTTGGCGCGCAGCAGCGCGGCCTGCAGCTCGTCGAGGCGCGAGTTGTAGCCGATCACCTCGTTGTGGTACTTCACCTTCGAGCCGTAGTTGCGCAGCTCGCGGATGGCGGCGGCGAGCGCCGCGTCGTTGGTGGTGATCGCGCCGCCGTCGCCCAGCGCGCCGAGGTTTTTGCCGGGGTAGAAGCTCCAGGTGACGATGTCGCCGTGGGCCCCCAGGCGCTGGCCCTTGTAGCGGGCGCCGTGCGCCTGCGCGCCGTCCTCGACCACCTTCAGGCCGTGACGGCGGGCGAACGCCAGCAGCGGCTCGAGCTCGACCGGCTGGCCGTACAGATGCACCGGCATGACGACGCGCGTGCGCGGCGTCAGCGCCGCTTCCAGGCGGGCAGGGTCGATGTTGGCGGTGCCGTCGTCCGGCTCCACCGGCACCGGCGTCGCGCCCACGTGGCTGACGGCCAGCCAGGTCGCGATGTAGGTGTTGGACGGGACGATGACCTCGTCGCCCGGCCCGACGCCCAATGCGCGCAGCGACAGCGTCAGCGCGTCGAGGCCGTTGGCCACGCCGACGCATTCGCGCGCGCCGCAGTAGTCGGCGTACTCGGCTTCGAAGCGCGCGAGCTCGTTGCCCATGATGTACCAGCCGGAGTCGAGCGTGCGCTCGAAGGCGGCGACCAAGTCGGCGCGATGGGCTTGGTTGACGGCCTTCAGGTCGAGGAACGGGATCATTCGGAACTCCTGGTGGATTCGGACGGGGACGCGGGCGCCGCGACTTCGTCGGCGCGCGGCGCCACGCCGCGCCTGCGGGCCGGATTGCCCAGCCACAGCTCGCCGGCCGGCACGTCGCGCGTGACGACGCTGCCCGCGCCGATCATGGCGCCGGCGCCGATCTCGACGCCGCACAGCACGGTCGCGTTGGCGCCGATCGACGCGCCCTGGCGCACCCAGGTCTGCGCGAACGCGGGCGGCGGCCGGCGCGAGCGCGGGTACTTGTCGTTGGTGAAGGTGACGTTGGGCCCGATGAAGACGTCGTTCTCCACCCGCACGCCGTCCCACAGCTGCACGCCGGGCTTGACGGTGACGCGGTCGCCGAGGACGACGTCGTTCTCGATCAGGCATTGCGCGTTGACGTTGCAGTCGCGGCCGATGCGCGCGCGGGGCAGCACCACGCAGAACTGCCAGACGCGCGTGCCTTCACCGATGTCTGCCGTCTGGACGTCGGACAGCGGATGGATGAACGCGGCGGTCATGCGGCGGACGCGGACACGAGCGCCTGGAACTCGTCGTATTCGCGGATGTAGTCCGCCGCGTCGTAGTAGTCGGAAGCGAACACCAGCAGCGTCGCGTCGGGCGAATACTTGTATTGCACGCCCCAGGTCATCGGCGGCAGGTAGACGCCCTTGCTGGGTTCGTCCAGCAGCACCTCGAAGCGCTTCTGCCCATCGTCAGCGACGACCGAGCAACTGCCCCGGACGCAGATCAGGAACTGGTGGCACTTGTGGTGCGCGTGCTCGCCGCGAATCTCGCGGCTGGGCACCCCGAAGACCATGAAATAGCGCAGCGGCTTGAACGGGATCTGGCGGTCGAAGTCACCGACGGTCAGGTTGCCGCGCAGGTCCGGATGAACGGGAAAGCGATGCACGGTGACGCCCTTGACCGGCGTCTGCTCCACCGAGGAGGCGCGTCGGGCCGCGGTCTCGGACTTGAGCAACTGGTCGAGCTCGGTGCCGACATAGCCGACGATGGTGGCCGGGTTGCCCTCGACGATGGCGAGCGGGGGCACCGAGCGCGTCACCACCGCGCCGGGCCGGATCTCGGCGCGGGCGGCCAGCGTCACGCCGGCGCAGATCGTCGCGTTGGCGCCGATTCGCACGCCGGCCTGGACGCGCACGCGGGTCGCGTCGATGTCGGCGGGGTCGGCGGCTTCGAGCGTCGCGTTGGGGCCGACCGCGACATCCGCGTCGAGCGATGCGCCGGCTCCCAGGTGGGCGCCGCTGCGCACCACGCAGCGCGCGCCGACGACGCAGCCGTCCTCGATCCCGGCGCCCGGGTCGACGACAGCCAGCGGATCGACGGTCGCGGCGACGCGGGGATCGGTCGTGGGATGGGCAGGGGACATGGGCATGCGGTCTCTGGAATCGTTGTGGGGCCGGCGGCGGGCCGGAGGGCGCGTCTCAGGGCGCGTGCGGCGGCGCGGGATCGGCGGAGTCGGCGGTGCTGGCCGGGCCGTGCGCCAGTTCGGCCTTCAGCGCGGCGATCTGCTGGCGAAGGTGCGCGTAGTCGACCTCCTTGCGCGCGATGAACGCTCGCGTGAGCCGCGCCTTCTCCGCGATGCCCGAGGGCGTCAGCAGGTACAGGTAGCCGATCTTGTGGTCGCTGCGGCGGAAGTTCTCGACCTTCACGAGCCCCTTTCGCAGCAGCGCCTGCAGCAGGAAGTTGGTCTTGCCGACGCTGATCCCCAGCCGCGCCGCGAGTTCGCGCTGCGAGCTGACCGGTTCGGCGCCGACCTGGCGCATCGCGGCGAGCTCGAGTTCGTCGGACGCGCCGGCGGGGAGGTGGGTGAGTCTGTTCATGCTGTGAACGCGAATTATAAGGACCGCCGCCACATTGCAGAGCAGACATTGACGTGAGCGATTGTTCCGGAACGCGCCGTCGGACTGCCGAGCGTGATGCAATGCGGCATCTGGACGCAAAAGCCCAGGCATCTCCCGATGTTGCCTGCTCATCCGTGCAATAAACTTCAGCTTTCATTTGACTGTCATCTTGAACGTGATTTCTGCCAACAACGCTGCAGTCCGGGCCTCGCAAATCCGCAAGATGCTTCGTCGAGTCTCCCTTTCGGCCCTCCTGGTCGGCGCGCTTGCTGGCTGTGGCGGGGGAGGAAAAAGCCAGCCGCCCATCAGCCTCCAGTCGGTCTACCCCTTGCAAGGCAGTGCCCTCGGCGGCGCTCAGATCCAGCTGACTGGCCAGAATTTCGCTTCGGGTATCCAGGTCAAGATGGACGGCCAGGACTGCACCAGTGTCAGCGTGGTCAGCACCACGTCCCTGACCTGCCTCACGCCCGCGCACTCCCGAGGCAGCGTCGACATCATGGCGATCGCGCCGGACAATCGACAGGCGACGATGTCCTCCGCCTACACCTACCGGGCCAGCGGCATCGGCCTCACGAGTTTCGGCATCGTCGCGATGGCTCCGCTGCAGGGCGTCTATCCAAGTCCGTTGTCGGTGGCGCTCGAATCGGTGATCAGTGGCTTCGACGCGGCGACGGTCACGCGTGCCTGGACCATCGACGGCGCGGCCTACAAGGAGGGCGATACCGTGCTGTTCGGCGCGGGTAGCCACCTGGTGAGCCTGGTGGTGCAAGATGCGACCGGGGACAGCGACCACGCCTCCTACTCGGTCGTCATCGGGCCACCGCCGCCGGCGACCACGATGATCGGCAAGGACGCCGCCAGCGGCAATTACACGCTCAGCCCGGGAAATTCGGTCGCCCTGGTCAACTCGGGTCTGATGCCGCTGCTCAACCCACGCTTCGTGGGGACCGGCAAGCCTGACTACGTGGACTGGGCGCGTTACCTGAACAGCCTGGCCCAGCTCCAGGGCCTGCCCACGGACGCCTCGGAAAGCAGCCGCGCGCAGCTGCTGGAGGCTGCCTGGACAGACCTGTCCAACTCGACTGTCCATATCTGTTCGCCGGGCCGCGAGAACGAGAACATCGACGACCCGGCGCTGCTGATCCGAGGCTACGGCTACGAATGCTGCTCCAACGCGTCGCGGGCGCTGGCCTACGTCGGATCCTTCCTCGACATCCCGGCTCGCGTCCGTTCCACCCAGCAGCACGAGTTCCCGGAATTCACGGTCGGGGGCAACATGTTCATCCTCGATCCGGACCTGCGCTTCCGCTACTGGGGCGACAACCAGTTGCCGCTGAGCGCCTGGACCAGCGATAGCACGCCGGTCTCATTGATGAACGTGCAGCACTACTTCGCACAGACGCCCACGGGCGGCTACTACGATGTCCAGTCCGGCGGGACGCTGCCGTTTGGCAACTCCGCGCAGTTTCCCGAGCAGACACTGCGTTCGTACTACTTCACGAATATCGTCGCCGAGACGATCTGGGGCTATCACGAGGCGTTCACGAACTCCGACTACACGCTCTATCCGACCGAGAAGATGGCTTTTCGCCAGACCTCGTCCTACACACCGCTGCAATGGCTCAATGCCGACGGAACGCCCACCGGAGGCGCTTACGCGCCTGGCGTCGGCAAGGTCGTGTTCCGCCGGCTGTGGTCGGTCGCGGGTCCCCGGACTTTCCAGCAAGACGGCAGCGGCAACCAGGTCATCCCGCTCACCGGCCTGCCTTACCCCGTCCAGGACCTGGTCTTCCACTTCAGCAAGCCGATCAATCCGAAGGCCTTCTGGCTGACCTCCGGCGGCCAGAAGTACCAGATCGGCGACTTCACGTCGACCAGCTGGACCGTGTCGGCGCAGGAGCTTCGCGTGCTCACCAACCTCTCGGATCTGGCCGCGGTCGTCTCGTCTGACCAGGACCTCGTCGCGGTGGACATCGGCATGCAGTTCAACGCGGGCGTCTTCGGCGACCCGTCGAGCACCGTCTCGCTCAGCTATGCCGATGACAGCGGCGACTGCCAGCGGCACGTGAGCGTCGTCTCGGGCAACAGTCCGACCGACGTCACCCTCGGCTCGTCCTCCTGCGACCCAGAGGCGCCGCAGCGGGCAGAAAGCAGCTTCGACCTGACGCTGGGCCAGCCGGGCGTGAGCGTGGTCTCCAGCTACGGCAGCTCCTACCAGGGCAGCTGGGGCGTCGTCGCGCCCGCCAACGTCAAGGGCTATGCCGAGATCTCGCTGCCGCGCACTCCGGGCCTGGCCGGCTTGCTGCGCACGTCCAACGCGGGCTTCTTCGCCGATTGGCAGATCTATGACGGCAGCACCTGGACGTCCCTGAGCACGACCGACCTCGAGGCCTCGCAGTGGATCGCGCTGCCGGCGACAACGTCTTCCACGACGCGTCTGCGGGCGACGCTGAGGCAGGCCCCCACGGTCGACGTCACCTACTTGTCCTACTTGAGCCTGATCGAAGGGCAGGACACCGCCCAGCCGACCTTCGTCGCCTCGGCGATGGCCACGACCTCGGCCACCAGGGCCCGCGCGGTCGCACATTGATGGCGGCCCGGTCGTGGCGACCGGGCGACCGGCGGGCTCAGGCCCCGTCGGCGCGGCGCGGCGCGCGCAGGCGCGCGGCCACGGCGAAATAGAGACCGAGCAGCAGCGTGCCGATCGCGGCGGCCGCCAGCGTGATCAGTGCACGCTTGGGCCAGATGCGGCGCTCGCCCGGACGTGCGGGATCGACGACCTGGATCAGCGCGCCCTCGCGGCTCTCGTCGATGCGGGCCAGCTCGTACTGCTTGGCCAGCATGTCGAACATCGTCTCCTGGTACTTGAACTCGCGGTACCTCCCGACGTAGTCAGGATTGCTGTTCGAGGCGTCCGAACTGCTTCGCTCAAGGACGTCGACCTGCCTCTGCAGCGCGGTGACCGCTGTCGACTGCTGGATGACCTGCGGTGAAGTGTTCGCCAGCGATCCCTGCATCGTTTCGAGCTTCACCTGCGCCGCCGCGAGATCCGCGCGTGCCTTCGCGTAGGCCTGGGCAGTAGCCTGTGGCTCCGCCTTGATGGCGCCGGCGTCGAATCCGCTCGCCTGCAGGGCCGTCTGCGCCGTGGTCAGGCGAGCCTTGGTGTCTTGCAACTGCTTTTCGAAGAAGACGCGGCGTTGCTGCGCCTCCGAGACGGCGAGCGTCGAGGTCAACTCGCGCAGTTCTAGTACGTACTGGTTGGCCATCGCCGCGGCACGCTGGGGATCCGTGTCCTCGACCTGCACGGTGATGAGGCCGTCCTTCTTGCCTGCGCTGATCTTGGACTTGCGCGACAGTGTGCGACGCGCTTCTTCCCGATACTTGACGTCATACACGCCCATCAGCTTGAAGCGGTCGACGAGCCTGTCCTGTATCGTCTCGCTCTCCATCAGGCCGATGTACTCGTCGACAGGGCTCTTGATGCCGCCGGCCGCCAGGCCGGTCAGGGCGCCCAGCGAGGCGAGGGCGGACGCCGCGCTGCTCTGCTGCTGCTGCGGCGGCAAGAAGGTCGTGTGCGACTCGAACACAGGCGTGATCAGGTAGCTGCCGCCGGCGGCGATCGCGCCGCACACGAACGGCGCTGCCGCCATCGCGCGCCACCGCTGGGCGACCGGCGCGAGGAACTCCTGCAGGCTCAACTCCGATTCGCCCTCGGTCGAGGCCAGATTGCGATCCGCCATCACAGCCCCAGCGACTTGATGCCGGCCAGGCCCAGGCCGAACTGGTACAGGATCTGCGTCCAATCCTTGGCGTCCTGCACGAAGGTCGACTTGTTCAGCTGCTCGGGCACGAACAGCGTGTCGCCGGGTTCCACCACCGTGTCGGCCAGCGCGTTGCTGGAATGCCAGAACGATGCGCCCTGCTGCGCGCTGACGACCGATCCGTTCGCGCGGATCATGAAGATGCTGTCCTTGTCGGCGCCGCGTGTCGGGCCGCCGGCGAGCGCGAGGTACTGGCTCGTCGTGTGGCCGGGCTCGAAGACGAAGCTGCCGGTGTTGAAGACGCTGCCGAAGACGCCCACCGAGGAGCCGCGTGGGGGGATCGACAGCGAGTCGCCGTTCTCCAGCGGGAGGTTGGGCAGCGAGGCCGCGTCGGGAGACAGCTGCAGCACGACGCGTCCCGTCGGGCGGACCTGGCGCAGCCGTTCGAGCAGTCGGGTGTTGGCCGCCGCCGACGTGGTCTGCGCATTCACCTCCTCGACCGACGTCGCGCGCTGGTTGGCCTGCGTGCGCGACATGTCGGTCTCGAGGTCGCGCAGCGCGCGGTCGTAGTTCGCCTGCTGCGTCTGGCGCACGCTCTCGCGCGTCAGCTCGGTGCCGAAGGGGTAGGCCGCGGCGGTCAGTCCGCCGGCGGCGCGAAGCGCGTCGGCGACACGGCTGCCCGGCGGCAGGATGTAGTCGCCCGGATGCATGACTTCGCCGTCGACATGGATGCGCTCGTTCTGCGAGCCGAGCGACAGCGTCGCCGTGACCGAGCTGAAGGCGCGGATCACGTCGCCCGTGCCCAGCACGAGGCCGCCCTGCGCCGGCAGGGCGAACTGCGCCACGTGGCCGCTCGCGCGATCGGCGAGGCGCTCGATCGCGACGCGCGAGCGGTCGGCGACGGCGCTGAATCCGCCGGCCATCGCCAGCGCGTCGTTCAGGGTCTGACCGGGCTTGAGCTCGTAGATCGCCTGCTGGTTGACGCTGCCCAGCACGGCGACTTGCGCGCCGACCGGGCCGACGAAGATCACGTCGTCCGGCTGCACCAGCTGGTCGGTGTTGCGGTCGCCCTTGAGCAGCAGGTCGTAGAGGTCGAACACCGCCACTTCATGGCCGGCGCGGTGCAGCTGGATGTCGCGGAAGCTGCCGGCGGCCGACGGCCCGCCAGCGCGCATCAGCGCATGCAGCACGGAGGACAGGCCGTTGATCGTGACCGAGCCGGGACGCTGCGCGTAGCCGCCGACGAACACGCGGATCGCCCGCACCTGGCCCAGGGTGGCGGTGAGCTGGAAGTTCTTGAACGTCTGTGCGGTGCGGCGGCTGATCGCGTCGGCCAGGTCCGCGTTGCGCAGCCCGGCCACGTTGATGGTGCCGACGCGCGGCACGGAGATCCGACCCGCTCGATCGACCGTCAGGCGCAGGTCGGCGTCGACCGTGCCCCAGATCGTCAGCGCGATCTCGTCGCCGGGACGGACGATGTAGTCTGCCGGAACGGCGGGCAGCGGATCCTGTGTCGCCGACGCGATGGCGTCGTCGGTCACGAGGTTTGCGCCGAAACGTCGGACCTGTTGCGACGCGGGCGCCGGCTGTCCTTGCTGCTGCTGCTCCGGCTGCACCGGCTGCGCAGCCACCAGATGTTGCACGTACAGCTCGAATTCCCCTGGCCTGTAGGGTTCCACCGGGATCGCCAGGCGGGGCTCGGGCTGGCCGTCCCGCGTGTACGGGCCGGGAACAGGCTGGCGCAGGCGCGGCGTCATCGTCGTCGCGTCGGTGTCACTGCCGGTGTTGTTGCCGTTGACGCGGGAGATGTCCGTGCTGGCCGGCGACGTCAGGTCGTTGGAGGTGTTGCCGCTGAACTGGGCCTGCGCGGCGAGCGGGCAGGTGCCGATCGCGATGGCGGCGCAAAAGGAACTCACCAGAAGCGCGCCGAACCTGCGCTGTGGACGCGGCGAGGCCGCCATGGAACGGGTCATCGACATTGAACGGGCTTGGCCGTGGTTGGTTCGGTCGGACGGTTTGGCGCTCGCAGGGCCACGCCTCCGGCACGCCTGGGGACTCTTGGAGCGGGCGATTCTAGCCGCTCGATGTTGCTCGCCGGGCATGAGGATCGAGGTCCGCGGGCGCGTGCCGACTTCGACACAGCCACCTCGAATTCACGAAACGGGCTGCGAGCCGCGGCATCGCAGAGGATACTTGCGGACGCGGCATCCGCGCGATGCACGGCAAGACCTCAATCTTCAACCATGAAAACTGCACTGATCACCGGCGTGGGCGGACAGGACGGCAGCCTGCTGGCCAAGCTGCTGCTCGAGAAGGGCTACCAGGTCTGGGGCACGTCGCGCGACGCCCAGGGGGCCTCGTTCGCCAACCTGCAGCACCTGGGCATCCGCGACCGCGTGCGCTGCATCAGCATGGTGTCGGAGGACTTCCGCAGCGTGCTGGTGGCGCTGCGC
>FTDG01000549.1_pt1 | contig 20101 bp, 14 predicted proteins | sample 1639751 | NCBI WGS metagenome assembly FTDG01 (sample SAMEA3914869, study PRJEB12502) | metagenome | biome: forest; material: soil | place: USA | collected 2012-03-12 | depth 0.1 m
CCTTCCCATGACGCAGCCCCGCCGCAACGCCCCGACGCGCGCCGTGCCGACGCCGGCGGGCTGCGCGTGCGTTCTCGCGCTCGCGCTCGCGTCGTCGACGCTGGCCGCCGCCGCGACCGCCCCCTCGGCGCCGGCCGCATCGACGCAGGCCCTGGCCCCGCTCGCGTTGAGCGGCGCCGGGCCGTACTACACACTGAAGCTGCCGATCGCGCTGCAGGCCGCGGCCGCGCGCGAGGATCTCGGCGACCTGCGCGTGCGCAACGCCGCCGGCGAGACGATGCCGCTCGCCTGGGTACCGCCGCCGACGACGCTCGACCTCGTGCAGCACGCGCCGGTCGCGCTCTACAAGGTGCCGGCGGCCCGGTCCGCCGCGTCGGCGGTCGCCGCGGGCGCATCGGGCGCGGGCGCGTCGCCCCCATCGTGGATCGTCGACACGCACGATGGCGAGAGCGACCTCGTGCGCCTCGACCTCACGCTCGCGGCCGGCGCCCAGGGCGTCTTCGGCTTGCAGATCGAGGCGAGCGACGACCTGCAGCGCTGGCGCGTCGTGCAGCCGCTGGCGCAACTCGTGCAGCTGCAGCAACTGCCGGTGGTCGGCGGCGACGAAGTCGTCGGCAAGGACACGAAGGACGCCCGCGGCGCCGAGCGGCTGAAGTCGACCGGCATCGATCTCGACGGCGTGCCCGCGCGCTACCTGCGCCTGACCGCGACCTCCGCCGGCGCCGCGCCGCCGCTGGTCGACGCGACCGTCACGCGCACGCGCCGCCAGGCCGCGCCGGTGCCGATCCAGTGGAGCGCACCGATCGCGCCGACCGCCTGCGAGCTGGATCATTGCGACTACGCGCTGCCGCGCCACCTCGCAGTCGACGCGCTGCTGGTCGACCTCGCGGACGCCGACACCGTCGGCCAGGTCACGCTGCTCGGGCGTGTCGAGGAGCGCTACGCGCCGAGCCATCCTCGCCACCTGCTGCGCGGCTCGCTGCACGCGCTGCGCCTGAAGACCGAGCGCGCCCCGCAGGTCGAGACGTCGTGGGACACGCTCGCCAGCGAGAACGTCTACTGGCTCACGCAAGCGGGCGGCGCGCCGGACCTGCACTCGCCGCCGCTGCGCCTGTCGGGCCAGCGCTGGCAGGTGCTGCGGCTGGCCACGGCGGGCGCGATCAGCCAGCTCGGCCACGTGCCGCCGATGCTGCGCGTGGGCGTGCGTCCGCGCATGCTGGTGTTCCTCGCGCGCGGCACCGGCCCGTTCCGCCTCGAGCGCGCCGCCACGCCCGCCGACGCCGCGTCGCCGCCCACGATGACGTTGGCCGAGCTGATGCCCACCCACGCCGCCGCCGACCCGCTGCCCGCCGACACGGCGACGCCCGAGCTCGCGTCGATCGCCTCGCCGACGGCGGCCTCGGCGAAGGCGCCGGCGACGCCGACACCCGCGCCCCGCCCGCCCGACCGCACGCCGTGGCTCTGGGCCGCGCTGCTCGCCGGTCTCGCGTTGATGGGCGGCATGGCGTGGACGCTGTTGCGCAAGACCGCGCCGTCCTCCGCCGCGATGCACGACCTCGATGCCTGAGCAGCCGTGAGAGGCCGCGCCGTCCCGCAGTCCCGCCGTCGAGTCGCGGGACTGCGAAATGCCGCATGGCCGCGTGGTAACGAATTGCGCCGCGGCCTTGCCGGCGCCCGCAAAGGACGACAATCAGCCCATCGATGGACTCCCGCCGCGCCATGAACCGCCCGCCTCTCCCGTCATTCGTCTCGATCGTGAGCGTGGCCCTGCTCGTCGCGGCGATCCCGGTGGCCGCGGCGCCGCCGCCCCCGCCGCCGCCGGTCTACAAGATCGTCGCGCCGGATGGCCACATCACCTACTCCGACCAGAAGCCGTCCGGCGATGCGCAGAACCAGGCCTCGGTGATCGGTGCGGCCGGAACGCACCGGCCCCTCGTGGCGCCGGCGCCCGTGGTCGCCGGCCTGCCGAAGCTGTACCTGCCGCCGCAGCGGCCGTCCGAAGGCCCCGCGCTGAGGGCGATCGTGAGCATCGGCCGCGGCAACGCCTCGCGCGACCCGCAGTTGGTCGAAGGCCTCGTGGTCGCCAGCGGCTACGAGGCGCTCGTGCAGGGCTACCTCGACACCTGCGCCGGCACCATGCCCAGCTCGCTCGGGCGCTTCAACGCGGCGGCGCGCGCCTGGCACCAGATGAACGACGGCGTGCTCGGACAGGCGAACAAGCTGCGCGCGAACCTGTTCTCGTCGCAGCAGCAGGCGGCGATCCAGGCCGTCGCGCAGGATCGCGCGGCGGTCATCCTGACGCCCGCGAAGGAGGCGTCGGTGGAGCCGCGCATCCGCTGGTGCGACGAGTCCACCGACGCGCTCAAGGGCCCGTTGCTGAACCTGGCCACGAAGGCCGGCATCGCCAACGGCCTCGAGCCCTACGTCGTGCGCTGAATCGCCGAGGGTGGCCCCGCGCGGCGCACGCCGCCGGTGAACTGGTAGCCGCGCCCGCGCACCGTCTGGATGAGGCGCGGGCTCTCGGGCGATTCGCGCAGCTTGGCACGCAGGCGCGACACCGCGAGGTCGATCGCGCGCTCCTGCGACTCGATCTCGCCCTGGCTCGTCGCCTCGGCCAGTTGCTGCCGGGTCAGCACCTGCCCCGGATGCTCGGCGAACGCCGCGAGCAGCCGGTACTCGACGTTGGACAGCGGCAGGCTCACGCCGTCGGGGCTCAGCAGCAGGCGTTGGCGCCAGTCGACCTGCCAGCCGCCGAAGTCGCCGATGCGCGCGACGGCGTGAAGCGGCGCACCGGTCGCGCCGGTCGCCGACAGCGCGCCGACGCTGCGCCGCACCAGCGCATTGATGCGCGCCACCAGCTCGCGCGGCTCGAAGGGCTTGGCGACGTAGTCGTCCGCGCCCATCTCGAGGCCCAGCACGCGGCTGATCGGGTCGGACTGCGCCGTCAGCATGATCACCGGCAGGCTGCTGTTGCGGCGCAGTTCGCGGCATAGCTCGATGCCGTCACCGTCGGGCAATGCGGCCTCGAGCAGCAGGACGTCGATGCCGCCCCGCGCCAGCTCGACGTGCATGGCGCGCGCGCTGTCGGCGAACCGCACGCCCATCCCGTAGCGGACGAGGTGGGAGGAGACGAGCTGACGGGACTCGGAGTCGGGGTCGACGACAAGGCAGAGGGTCATGCGGGCCGAGGCTCCGGCGATGGGAAGGGAAGTGGCCCGCTCGCGCGGCGCGCGCCGGCGGGAGGCAAGGCAGGGACGTCCGGATGGTGCGATCCAAATGTGGTGCAATTTCGAAGGCCTTGCGCAACGGGCCGCGCGCGCGGCCGGCTTGCCAGCGCCGTCCGCAACGGCGCTAATGCGGGCTCTCGAGCCGCTGCGCCTTCGCCGACCCGCCATGCCCCGCCTTCGACCCACCCTCGCCGTCAAGCTGTTCGCGGCCGTCTTCGCCACGGCGCTGATGGTGGTCGTGGCGATGGTCGTCGCAGCCAACCTCAGCTTCACGCGCGGCTTCGTCGGCTACCTGAACGAGGAAGGCATCGCCCGCATGCGCGAGGTGCTGCCGCGCGCCGAGGCCGCCTATCGCCGCCACGGCAACTGGGAGTTCCTGCGCGACCAGCCGCAGCGCTGGTTCCCGCTGGTGATGCCCCGGCCGCGCGGGCAGGACGATGCCAACGACCTCGACGACGGCGGCGGCTGGCCTGCGCATCCCCCGGGTCATCGCCCGGCCGGGCCGCCGCCGCACGGCGCGTCCGGGCCGCGCCTCGAGCTGCCGATCTCCGAGCTCACCGGCGCGGCGCTGCGCCTGGGCCTGCTCGACGCCGACGGCCGGCTCGTGGCGGGCTATCCGAACCCGGGGCCGGATGCGTTGAGGGAGCCGATCATGGTCGATGGGCAGCGCGTCGGCTGGCTCGCGATGGCGGCGTTCCAGAGCGTCAGCGCCGCCGGCGGCGAGCGCTTCCGGCTGCACCAGCTGGGCTTCAGCATCGCGACCGGCCTCGCCGCGCTCGGGCTGTCGGCGGTCGTCGCGTGGTGGTTCGGCCGCATCATCCTGACGCCGCTGCGCCGCGTCAGCGCCGCCACGCACCGGCTCGCGGCCGGCGCGTTCGCGACGCGCGTCGACGATGTCGTGTCGAACGACGAGGTCGGCCGGCTCGCCACCGACTTCAACCTGCTCGCGCAGGCCCTGGCCCGCAACGAGCAGATGCGGCGCGACTTCATCGCCGACATCTCGCACGAGCTGCGCACGCCGCTCGGCGTGCTGCACGGCGAGCTCGAGGCCGTCGAGGACGGCGTGCGTCCGCTCGACGCAGCGACCGTCGCGTCGCTGCAGTCCGAAGTGGCCACGCTGAACAAGCTGGTCGCCGATCTCTACGACCTGTCGCTGGCCGACGTCGGCGCGTTGACGTATCGCAAGGTCGACGTCGACGTCGTCGACCTGGTGCGCGCCGCGGTCGAGCGCCAGCGCGACCGCTTCGCCGCGCGCGGCCTGGCGCTCGCGTTCGCGCCGCCGCCGCGCGCCGCGCTCGTCTTCGGCGACGAGCGCCGGCTGCAGCAGCTGTTCGACAACCTGTGCGAGAACTCGCTGCGCTACACCGATGCCGGCGGCGAGCTGCGCGTCGCGGTGCGGGTCGACGGCGCGCGCGTGGAGATCGCGTTCGACGACACCGCGCCCGGCGTGCCGGCCGACGCGTTGCCGCGGCTGTTCGAACGCTTCTTCCGCGTCGATCCGTCGCGCAACCGCGCGCACGGCGGCGCCGGGCTCGGGCTCGCGATCTGCCGCAACATCGTGGTCGCGCACGACGGCACGCTGCGCGCCGAGGCATCGCCGCTGGGCGGCCTGCGCATCGTCGCCTCGTTGCCGCTCGCCGCGTGAGACACGCCATGCCGACGTCCGACCCGATGCCCGCCATCGCGACCATCCTCATCGTCGAGGACGAGCCCAAGATGGCCGCGCTGCTCGCCGACTACCTGCGCGCGGCCGGCTACGCGAGCCGCTGCGTGGGCGACGGCAACCTCGTCGCGGGCGCGCTCGCGCGCGAGCCGATCGCGCTCGTGCTGCTCGACCTGATGCTGCCCGGCAAGGACGGCCTCGCCGTCTGCCGCGAACTGCGCGCGCACAGCGACGTGCCCATCATCATGCTCACGGCGCGGGTCGAGGAGGCCGACCGGTTGCTGGGGCTCGAGACCGGCGCCGACGACTACATCTGCAAGACGCCGTTCAGCCCGCGCGAGGTCGTCGCGCGCGTGAAGGCCTTGCTGCGGCGCACGCACGCGGCGGCCGGCGCCAGGCCCGCGCCCGCCCGCCTGCGCATCGACGAGCACGCGTGGCGCGCCACCTTCGACGGCGTCGCGCTCGATCTCACGCCGGTCGAATTCCGCCTGCTCAAGGCGCTTGCCGAGACGCCTGGCCGCGTGTTCTCGCGCGCGGCGCTGCTCGACAAGCTGCACGACGACACGCGCGACGTCACCGACCGCGCCGTCGACACCCACGTCAAGAACCTGCGCCGCAAGATGCAGCAGGCGAGCGCGGGCGAGGATCCGGTGCGGTCGATATACGGCGTCGGGTATCGGCTGGACGTCTGAGCGGCGCGGCGCCGCACGCCCGGCTTGCGAGCCGTCACACGGATGAGGCACCATGCACATTTCGCGTGTCGTCGAGCTTCCAGCCGCCCTCCATCATGAACATCGCCGCGATCAGGCTCTGGGTTCTTCTCGTCGCCTGCGCGCTCGTGCCGGCGCTGCAAGGCTGCGCGTCGCTGGCCGAGCGCGACAAGAAGCCGAGCGACTACATCCCCGCCAGCGCCGACGGCGCGCTCGCCCGCCTCGTGCCGGCCGACCTGCCGCGCGACGGCACGTCCGCATTCCGGCCCCTGCCCTTCAGCCAGTTCGCGATGGACGCGCGGCTGACGCTCGCGCAGCACGCGCAGAAGAGCCTCGACATCCAGTACTACCTGCTGCAGGACGACTCGACCGGCCGCGCCTTCCTGCGCGCGGTGCGCGACGCGGCGCTGCGCGGCGTGCGCGTGCGCATCCTGGTCGACGACCTCTACACCGCAGCCAACGACGCGCTGCTGCAAGGCATAGCCGCGTATCCGAACGTCGAGGTGCGGCTGTTCAACCCGTTCCCCGCGGGCCGGCCGTTCACCATCACGCGCTGGGGGCTGTCGCTGCTGGACTTCGCGCGCCTGAACCACCGCATGCACAACAAGCTGTTCATCGCCGACAGCGCCTTCGCGATCGCCGGCGGCCGCAACATCGCCGACGAGTACTTCTTCCGCAGCATGCGTGGCAACTTCATCGACTTCGACCTGCTGATCGCCGGCGACGCGGTCGCGGAGCTTGCCTACGTCTTCGACTACTACTGGAACAGCCGCCGCGTCTACACGCTCGACGCGCTCGAGCCGGACAGCCACAACGCGCAGAAGCACCGCGACGAGTTCGAGCGCCTGACCTCGGGCACCGCGTCGTTGTTCACGCCGATGAAGCCGGACGAGAAGGACCTGCTCGGCTACCGGCCGCTCAGTACCGACATCGAGCGCCCGCCGCTGAAGATGCTGCGCGGCCACATCCGCGTGATGGCCGACGACCCGGAGAAGGTCAGTGGCCGCGCCGAGAAGGGCGACGACGCGACGACCGTGACGTCGCAGGTCATCGAGGAGATCGGCAAGGCAAAGGAGGACGTGCTGATGACGTCGCCGTACTTCGTGCCGGGCAAGGCGGCGTTCGCCAAGCTGGGCGCGGCGCGCGCGCGCGGCGTCAGCATGACGCTGGTGACGAACACGATGGCGTCCAACGACGAACCGTTCGTCAGCGCGGCCTACGAGAAATACCGGCCCGAGATGCTTCGCATGGGCGTGCAGATCTACGAGATCAGCCCGCGCATCCTGGCCAAGGACATGCAGCTCAGCGAGCCGCTCGGCTCCACCGTCGGCCGCCTGCACGCGAAGATCCTCGTGCTCGACCGGCGCACGACGCTGGTGGGCTCGATGAACTTCGACCTGCGCTCGTCGCGCGAGAACACGGAGCTCGGGCTACTGGTCGACTCGCCCGAGCTCGCCGCCGACGTCGAGGAACTGGTCGGCGCGCTGCGCGCCGTGGGCACGTACCGGATGCGGCTGTCGCCCACTGGCCAGGCGGTGCAGTGGATCGACGACCAGCCCGACGGCGAGATCGTCTACGACTTCGAGCCCGAGATCACGTGGAGCACGCGGCTGCAGGTCTGGTTCCTGTCGCCGTTCGTCGCCGACAGCCTGCTGTAGGCGACGTCGTCAGCCGAACGCGAACACGTCGGCCTGCAAGCCGGGGTCGAGGAACTCGCTCTCGAACCGGCGATGCGCGCCAGCGCGGCCCGCGACGGCGTCGGGCGGTCGACGCCGATCCGGTCGATCCGGTCGATCCGGTCGATCCGGTCGATCCGGTCGATCCGGTCGAGCCTGGCGAATTGACTAGTCAAATATGTCTAGACATGAAAGTCTGGACATCGTAACCTTCGCGGATGCCTCGTCCGCCTGCCCCTCCCGCGACCACGCCCGCCGAACTCGATCTCCTGCGCGTGCTCTGGCGCATCGGCGCCGCCGACGCGCGCCGTGTGCACGAAGCCTTCGCCACCGAGCGGCCCGAGGCCACCTACGCCGGCGTGCTGCGCCACCTGCAGCTGATGCACGCCAAGGGCCTGTTGAAGCGCGACGAGCGCCAGCGGCCGCAGGTGTACGCGCCGGTGCTCGCGCAGGACAAGATGCAGAAGGGGCTGCTCAAGGACGTCATCGCGAAGATGTTCGCGGGCTCGGGCAAGGCACTGGTGCTGGCGGCGCTGAAGTCGCATGTGAGCGCGGCCGAGCGCGCCGAGATCGCGCGCCTGCTGCGCGACGAAGGCGACGCATGATCGCGCCGCCGTCGTTCCTGCCGCCCGTCGTGGTCGATGCCATCGGCTGGGCGCTGTTGCGCTTCGTGTGGGAGGGCGTCCTCATCGGCGCGATCGCCGGCGTCCTGCTGCGTGGGCTGCGCCGTCACGCGGCGCGCCAGCGCCATGCGGTCTGCTGCGTCGCTCTGGGCCTCTGCGCGGTGGTGCCGTTGGCGCAGGTCGTGGCGGCGTTGCTGCAGCCGGAGGCGTCCGCCGATGCGAACGCGCAGGCGGGCGTCGGGGCCATCGCGCTGCCCTGGCCTTTCGCGCTCGCGTCGAACCTGCCGCTCGTCGTGGCCGCGTGGAGCCTGGGCGCGGCGTCGATGGCCGCGCGGCTCGTCGCAGGGCTGGTGTGGGTCGACCGCTTGCGCCGCCGCGCCGACGCCGTCCCCGCGCACTGGCAGTCGACGCTCGACACGCTCGCCGCCCGCGTCGGCGCCCCGCTGGGCGTGCTGCTGCAAAGCGTCGAGCGGCTGGCGGCGCCGATCACCGTCGGCTGGTGGCGGCCCGTGGTGCTGGTGCCGGCGGCGTTGTTGACGCAGATGCCGGTGTCGTTGCTCGAGGCCTTGCTCGCGCACGAACTCGCGCACATCGCGCGCCGCGACTATCTCGTCAACCTGCTGCAGTCCGTCGTCGAGACGCTGCTGTTCTTCCATCCGGTCGTGTGGTGGCTGTCGGCGCGGTTGCGCGCCGAGCGCGAGCTCGTCGCCGACGACCTCGCCGGCCGCGCGATCGGCGACCCGCGCCGCCTCGCCACCGCGCTGCACGCGCTGACGTCCGCGCCGTCGCCCGCGACGTGCGTCGTCTCGTCGCGCGGCGGCAGCCTGCTGCGGCGCATCGAGGCCCTCGTCTCGCCGCAACCGAGCGCCGCGAGCTGGAAGCCGGCGCTGGCCGTGACGCTGCTCGCCGCGACGAGCCTGCTGGCGCAATGGCCCCACGCGGCCGCCGATCGCATCGCGCGCGCGAACGCACCTTCCAATGCATCGACCTCGCTCGCCGACGACGTGCGCCAACTGGCTCGCGCGACCTTCGAGTTGCCGCGCGGCGTGAACGCGCGCCACGCGCTGGTGGTCGACGATGCCACCGGCCAGGTGCTGATGACGCGCGATGCGGACGCGGTCGTGCCCATCGCGTCGCTGACCAAGCTGATGACCGCGATGGTCGTGCTCGATGCGCGCGTCGCGCCGACGGACGACCTGCGCATTGCACCGGCCGACTTCGACCCGCGCCAGCACGGCGGCTCGCAGCTCGCGGTCGGCGCGCGCATGACGCGCGGCGACGCGCTCGTGATGGCGCTGCTCGCGTCCGACAACCGCGCCGCCGCGGCGCTGGCTCGCACCTATCCCGGCGGCCCGGCCGCATTCGACCGGGCGCTGCAAGCCAAGATCCGCAGCCTCGGCCTGCGGCGCACGACGCTGGCCGAACCGACGGGGCTGTCGTCGGCCAACGCGTCGACGGCCACCGAGATGGCGCGCATCGTCGCGGCATCCGCGCGCTACCCCGACATCGCCGCGATCACCGGCGGCCGCACGGCCGAGGTCGTGGTCGACGGCCAACCGCGCCAGGTGCGCAACCACAACCCGTTCGTGGGCGCGGCGGGCTGGGACATCCGCGTCTCCAAGACCGGCTTCACGCGCGCCGCCGGCGACTGCCTGACGATGAGCCTGCATGCCGGCGGCAAGGACGTCACGCTCGTGCTGCTCGACGCGCCGGACGACGACACGCGCCTGCACGACGCCCTCGCCATCGCCCAGGCCCTCGCCCGTCCGCCGGCGATCTGATCGCCGCCCTCGCCTCGCATCCCTCACCCGTCCGCACCATGCAACGACGTCATTTCCTGGGCGCCGCGCCGGCCGCCCTGAGCGCAGCGCTTCCCGTCTCGCCCGCCCGCGCCACCACGCCGGCCGACGCCACGCCGGAGCAGCCCGCGGCCTGGAGCGCCCCGCGCGGGATCGCGCCGATGCGGGCGTCGGCCGACCGCCTCGTCGACATTTCGGTCTGCACGCGCCCGTTCCGCGCGCAGGGGCCGCGCATCGAGGCGGAGCAGCGCCACGGCAAGACGATCGTCCACCACTACGGGCATGGCGGCAGCGGCTGGTCGCTGTCATGGGGCTCGGCGCGCGTGGCGATGGGGCTCGTGCTGGCGCACCGGCCGCGCCGCGTGGCCGTGATCGGCAGCGGTGCGATCGGGTTGACGACGGCGCGCGTGGCTCAGCGCGCCGGGCTGCGCGTGCGCATCTACTGCAAGGATCGGCCGCCCGAGGTGCGCTCGTCGGCCGCCACCGGCCTGTGGACACCCGACTCGCGCATCTGCACCAGCGCCGCGATGCCGGCCGGCTTCGCGCAGCAGTGGGAGGCGATGGCGCGCAGCTCGTTCAAGACGTACCAGAGCCTGCTCGGGCTCGCCGGCGAGCCGGTCGAATGGCGTGACGGCTACGCGTTGTCGGATACGCCCTTCGACCAGCCACTGCCCGACGACGACGCCGAGCCCGACTACCCCGACCTCTCGGCGCGTCTGGCCGACATCCATCCGCGATCGCGCACGCTCGCGCCACATGAGCACCCGTTCCGCACGCCGTACGCGCGCCGCTTCACCACGATGACCTTCAACATCGCGAGCTACCAGCGGCTGCTGATGGACGACTTCCTGCGCGAGGGCGGCGAGATCGAGACGCGCGAGTTCTTCCATCCGCGCGAGTTCGCCGGGCTGCGCGAGCCGGTCATCGTCAACTGCACCGGCTACGGCGCGCGCGCGCTGCTGGGCGACGACTCGGTGACGCCGGTGCGCGGCCAGACGGCGCGGCTCGTGCCGCAGCCGGAGGTCGATTACCTGGTCACGTATCGCGGCCACAACCTGGTCGCGGTGCCGCGGCGCGACGGCATCCTCGTCGCGACGCAGGAGGCGCACGACTTCGGCGACGCCGACGACGCCGTCGACCGCGCCGTCTCCGAACGCGCCGTCGAACGCCTCGCGGCGCTGTTCGCATGACGTCGCACGTCGACCGTCCGACCGCGGCCCGCGCGACGACGGCGCTCGCGCGCCTGCCCGGCGTCGACGTGCTGCGCGGCCTGGCCATCGTCCTCGTCGTGCTGCATCACACCGGCCTGCGCATCGATCTCGCGCTGAGTCCGGTCGCACGCTGGCTGCCGGAGGACGTCGTCAGCACGCTGACGGCGCGCGGCTTCGAGGCCGTCTACGTCTTCTTCGCGGTGTCGGGCTTCCTCATCGCCAGCCATGCGCTGGCGCGCTGGGGCGAGCTCGGGCGGCTCGACGTCCGCGCGTTCTACACCCGCCGCGCCGCGCGCATCCTGCCCGGCCTCGCGTTGCTTGTGGCGGTGCTGGCCGCGCTGGCGGCGGCGCATCTTCCTGACTACGACATCCATCGCTCCGGCCAATCGATCGCGGGCGCGGTCGTGGCTGCGCTGGGGTTTCGCATCAACTGGTACGAGTCGGTCACGGGCTACCTGCCGGCGAGCTGGGACGTGTTGTGGTCGCTGTCGGTGGAGGAAGCGTTCTACGTCGGCTTCCCGTTGATGTGCCTGACGCTCGGACGCACGCGCGCGCTCGTGCCCGTGCTGCTCGCGTTCGCGCTCGCGCTGCCGTGGTGGCGCCAGGGTTTGCACGGCCTGTGGCTGGAGAAGGCCGACGCGCCCGGCATGGCCGCGATCGCGTGCGGCGTGCTGGCCGCACTCGCGGTGCGCCGATGCCCGCGCGCGCCGCGGTCGACGGTGCGTTGGCTGACGGCGTTCGGCGGGCTCGGCCTGCTGGCGGTCGGCCCGTTCGAGCTGCCGCTCTGGCACAGCGTGCACAACGGATTCCTGCTCGTCGCCGCGCTCGCGAGCGCAGCGCTGTGCGCGGCCTCGGCGTGGCAGGCCGCGGACCGCGCCGACGGCGCGACGCCGGGCATGCCGCGCGTCGCCCGCGCGCTCGACGTCCTCGCCGCGCCCCTGCGCTCGTTCGGACGCCTGAGCTACGAGATCTATCTCACGCACATCTTCGTGATGTGGTTCGTCGTCGACGCCTTCACGGCGCGCGGCTCGCCGCCGTGGGCCGTGCTGCCAGCGCACCTCGTGTCGCTCGCGCTGGCGTGGACAGCGGGCTGGACGTTCGCGAAGGCCTGGTCCGTGCCCGCGGGGCGCTGGGTCATGGCGGTCACGGCGCGGCGCGCCGACACCGCCGTGGCCGTCGACTCGGCGCAACGGGCGTCTTCCACCTCCCGAACCTGAAAGGATCGCTGTCTTGACGTCGTCGCCCACCTCCTCGTCCACACCCGCACGCCGCGCCGCGTGCGCCGTCCTCCTCGCCTGCCTGGCGCCCGCCGCCGCGCAGGCGGGCGACGACATCGACCCCGTGCGCGCCATCGTCGACGCCACGATCCGCCCGCTCATCGCACGCCAAGACATCCCCGGCATGGCCGTCGCCGTCACGGTCGACGGGCACGTGCAGGTCTTCGACTACGGCCTCGCGTCGAAGGAAGCCGGCACGCCGGTCGGCGACGCGACGCTGTTCGAGATCGGCTCCGTCAGCAAGACGCTCACCGTCACGCTGGCGGCCTACGCGCAGGCGACGGGCCAGCTGTCGCTGTCCGACCATCCCGGCCGATACGTTCCTCGCCTGAAGGGCCGCCCGATCGACCGCGCCACGCTCGTCCATCTCGGCACCTACACGGCCGGCGGCCTGCCGTTGCAGTTCCCGGACGACGTCGGCAACGACGACGACGCCGCCATCGGCTACCTCGCGGCCTGGAAGGCCGATGCGGCGCCGGGTGCGGAGCGCGAGTATTCCAACCCCAGCCTCGGCCTGCTCGGCGCGGTGACCGGCGCCGCGATGAAGGACGGCTTCACGACGTCGATGGAGACGCAACTCCTGCCGCGGCTCGGCATGAGCCACAGCCACATCCACGTGCCCGCCGACGCGATGGCGGACTACGCCTGGGGGTATCGCGACGGCAAGGCCGTTCGCGTCAACGCCGGCCCGTTCGACGTCGAGACCTACGGCATCAAGACCACGGCCGCCGACCTGATCCGCTTCGTGCAGGCCAACATCGACCCGAGCGGGCTCGAGCCCGCGGTGCGCCGCGCGGTCGAGGCGACGCACGTCGGCTACTTCCGCGTCGGCACGATGGTGCAGGGACTCGGCTGGGAGCAATACCCCTGGCCCGTATCGCGCGAAACGCTGCTCGGCGGGAATTCCGACGAGATGATCGAGGATCCAAATCCCGCGCTGGCCGTGAAGCGAGGCGAGCCGGCATCGCCGCGGCTGTTCGACAAGACGGGTTCGACCGGCGGCTTCGGCGCCTATGTCGCGTTCATTCCGTCACGCCGGATCGGCCTCGTGATGCTGGCCAACCGGAACTATCCGATTCCGGCGCGGGTCGACGCGGGCTACGCGATCCTGCGGGGCCTGTCAGAGCGCGCCGGCGTCGAGCCGGCCGCCAAGAGGCCTTGACGGCGGCGCTGGGTCGACCCGAGCGTCGCGTTCATCCACGCCCAGGCGCCGCAGATGCGCCGCGAGCCCGCGCACGGTCGGCTCGCGCAGGAACGCGCCGGTCTGCGACAACAGCGGATTCGGAGACAGCGCGGGAAAGAACCGCTTCGAGACCCGCGCGAGCAGCAACATCATCTGCAGCGAGTCCAGCCCGGATTCGAGCAGCGACCGGCCGGGCGACACGGACGGCGGCGCCTCGGCCGACAAGTCGGCGACCATCGCAGTCAACGCACGTTCCAGGCCATCCGGCACCGCGTCGTCGGGCGCCTTCGCGGGCGGCGCCGATCGGTCGATCGGCAGCCGGCTCCGGTCGATCTTGCCGTTGACGTTCAAGGGCATGTCGTCGAGCCCGACGATGCGCGAGGGCAGCATGTAGGCCGGCAAGATGCTGGCGAGCGCCGCGCGCAGGTCGGGCTCGCCGACGCCGTCGCGCCAGACGACGAAGGCCACGAGCCGCACTTCCGTGCCGGCGTGCTCCTGCACGACCGTGCCGGCGCGGCACAGGCCGCTGGCCGCGATCGCCGATTCGACTTCGCCGATCTCGATACGGTGACCCCGTATCTTAACCTGGCCGTCGAGACGGCCGCGGTAGTCGAAGTTCCCGTCCGGCAGGCGCAGCGCACGATCGCCCGTCCGGTACACGCGCTCGCCCGCGCGAAACGGGTGCGGACGAAAACGGACATCCTCGTCCGGCCGCGCGAGATACCCTGCCGCGAGACATTCGCCGGAAAGAAAGACCTCGCCCACCTCGCCGTCCGGCACCGATCGCAGGTCGTCGTCGAGCAACAGCACTTCGGTGTTGGCGATGGGCCGCCCGATCGGGACGAAGGCCGCGAGGTCGCGGTCGGGGTCGAAGCGATGGACGACGCATCCGATCGTCGCTTCGGTCGGCCCGTATTCGTTGAAGACTTCCGCGCCGCCACGCGATTGCGTCACGACGTCTCTCGCCGGCGCCGTTGGCAACGCCTCGCCGCTGGCGATGTAGGTCCGGATGCCGGACGCCCCGACGCCCACTTCCGCGAAGAGACGAAGATGCGACGGCGTGAGCTTGACCGCGTTGATGGCGACGTCGTCGACGATGGCCTGGATCGCCGCCAACGGCTCGGGCTGAGGAAAGACGCGGATCTCGCCGCCGGTCGTCAGCGGCACGAACAACGCCGTCAGCGTCAGGTCGAAGGACATCGACGTGAAGAACGGACAGACCATCGGCGCGGACAACCGCTCCAGATAAGCGACCCTCGCCCATTGCACGTAGTTGAGCAGGCTGCGGTGCGTCACCACCACGCCCTTGGGACGTCCGGTGGAACCGGAGGTGTAGAAGACGTAGGCGACCGATCGCGACGACACCGGCGCGGCGTCTCGACAGGCGATCGGGCCGGCGCCTTCCAGGTCGGAGAATCGGAGGGCGGGGAACGCCGCGGCCCAGGGCTCGAACCGGTCTTCCATCAGGATGCACGCCGGCCGGCAGTCATCCAGGACGAAGCGGATGCGCTCCTGCGGCCATTCGATGTCGATGGGCACGAAGGCGGCGCCGATCCGCAAGATGGCGAGCATGCCGACGAGCGCCTCGATCGATCGGCCCGCCATGATCGCCACGTTCGCGCCGGCCGCCACTTCGCGCGACTGCAATAGCGCGGCGCACCGGCGGACCCGTTGCTCGAGTTCGGCGTAGCTCACGCGGCGTTGCGCATCGCTGAGCGCGCTCCGGTCGGGGAACGCGTCCGCCTGGGCGGCGAGAAGCGGCAGGATGGTGCCGTCGATCGGCAGATCCATCCGGGGGCCGTCTTCGGGCACATACCCCGTGGGGGATGCCGGCCGCGCGACGGGGCGGTATCTGCCGGCTTCCAGGTCGGCGCATAGGCGGTCGAGCGCCACGGCGAGCCGTCCGTCGCTGCCCGTGGCGGCGGGGCAGGACGCGGCGATCTCGACGCCATGGTCGTGCTGCATCGTGATGATCCCGATGGCCGAGCCCGGCACGTCGAAGGGCAGGAACGACGCGGACGTGGGCGCGAAGCCTTCGGCGGAGAACGCCGACAGCGACACTTGCCCGATGTGCGACAGCATGCCGGAGAACAGGACTCGATCCGTCCGCACCTGCCGGGCATGCGCCCACTGGTGGAATCGGCTCAGCGCGCGGCGCGGCAGCCAGGGAAACAACGCGTCGACGGGCGAGGTGGCGCGTTCGTCATGGCGAGCGAAGGCCTCCAGCGTCCAGCCGTAGAAGTCCTGCCAGCTCGCCGACGGCGGCGCATCGAAGAAGAACGCGGTGCTGAAATTGCTGGGGCAGCGCCATGCGGGATCGACGTGGCGCAGATCCACCGGCGTCATCATGCGTGTCGTCGCGCCCGGCCTGCGGCGTGCGGCCAATGCCGACAGCGACGACGCCACCCTGGCGCCGATCGCCGATACCTGGCCGGGCACGGCTCTCGTCTCCCACAGAAAGCCCGATTCGCCGGCCAGTGGCGCGCCTATCGGCGATACCTGGTCGGGTTTGTGCCACGCGCGACGCGTGGGATGGCGCAGCGTCAGCAAGTGATCGCGCGTGGACGTCTCGACCGTGGTGCCGCGCAAGGGCTCTCCGCGAAGCGCTCGGAATGTTTCCTCGGCGAAGAAGATCAGGCCGCCCGCATCCATCAACGCGTGCGAGCATCGAAAGACCAGTCCGGCGCCCTGCCAGGACAGGACTTCGATGGCAGGCCATTCGCCGAACTCGAAGGATTCGCGGAACGCGGGATGCGACAACGAGGGCGTCTCGGCGCCGGTCAGGCACCGCACGCGCGGCGACTTGCCGCTGTCCATCCACCACCCGCCTCGGGGAACGAATCGCGCGGCCGGATTGGCCTGCGCCGCCCGCGCGAGCGCGGCCTCCAATGCAGCCTGCGAGGGCAAGGTGTCGGCGACGATCCGGAGTTGGACTGCACACGGCGCGAAGCCTTTGCGCATCGACAAGTACAGCCACTCGAACGGCGAGATCTTTCGGCAGCGATTTTCCTGATTCATTTTCCAATTACTCGCATCCCTCGTTTGGGGGAATGACATCGATGCAATGCAACGCGACTTTCGCCAGCCTCGGATGATGCCCGTGATAATATCAAACGAGATATTTCTAGATCGAATCAATGCAGATTCATTCGATATTTCGCGATGTCGATCGACCCGCGGCGTGCCGATGATCCATCCATGAACAAATACCGTCTTCCAATCAATCCGGCTTTCGACGTGGCCGGCGTCCGCATGACGCGCATCTGGCATTGCTTCGGCAATTACATGCATCGCGTGGATATCGAAACGATCCTGGCGATGCTGTCGGCCTCGCGCACCAATGTCCTGCCGATCAACACCCATTGCCTCGACGCCGACACCGGCCGGCAGGGTCTGCTCATCGGTTTTGGCGGCGTCCAGTTCGACCAGCTGGCCGAACGCGCCAACGTGGACGACATGGTCGTCATGCTCAATATCAACCATCAGACCAGCGTCGGGGCGGCGGTCGAGAAGACGCTGCTCGCCCACGCATTGACGGGAGAGCGCATCGTCAAGCTCGAGGTATTGAATCCCGACTTGCGCACGTCCAACAATCCGGAATTGATCGAAGCCGTCAGGCAATTGAAGATCGCACTTCCCGAATTGATCCTGATGCCATTGCTCCATAATGATTTCGCATCGGCGCGGGCGCTGGTGGATCTCGGTTGCCCATTGCTTCGCGTCATGGGAAGCGGCATCGGCGACGGCCTGGGAATTGTCGACGAACGCGAATTCGCGCGTATCTGCGACTTGCCCGTGCCGGTCGTATTGGACGGCGGCGTGCGCGACGCCGGCGATTACGCGCTCGCCCATCGACTCGGTGCGGCCGGTTGCCTGATCAACAGCGCGCTGTTCGCGGGCGTCGCGACACCCGACGCCGAATTGGCGAGGTTCCTGACCGAATCGCAAGAATTCCTCGCGTGATTCCCATGGCGCGCATCGGCTTTCGCCCACCATTTCCGGCGCCGCACGCGCATGCGCCGGGCACGTGGCAATTGCTTCGGGCATTGCGCCGAAATGCGCTGGAGATCTGGTCGGTCAAGGATTTCGAATTGCCCGTCCGGACCCGCCGCACCATTGTCGACACGCGCGTCCTGGTCAACGATCCGGCCGGCATTCGCCACGTCTTCCTGGACAACGTCCGCAATTACCAGAAGAACGAGCTGCAATTGAGGCTGCTTCGCCCGGCCCTCGGCGCGGGCGTGATGACGTCGAACGGGGACGCCTGGCTGCGCCAGCGCCGCATCCTCGCGCCGCTGTTCTCGCCGCAGCAGACGCAGGCCTTCGCCGCGGCAATGGGGCGCGCCGCCGGACATGCGGTCGAACAATTGCGGCGCCGGCCCGACGGCGATGTCGTCGACATGTCTCCGATATTGGGACAACTGACGCTCGACATGCTGGAGCACACGTTGTTCAGCCAGGGCCTGGGGCCGGCGGCGAGTCGATTCCAGCAGGAGATCGCACGCTATTTCGACACCCTCGGACGCCTCGATCCCTTCGACCTCCTCGGGCTGCCCGATTTCCTGCCGCGACTGAACCACCTGCGCGGCCGCGCCAGCGTCCGGTCGATGAAGGCGTCGGTCCACGAGATCCTGGCGAATCGTCGCCGGCTGCTGTCATCCGGCGAGCAGGCCCCCAAGGACATCCTGACGCTGTTGCTGAACGCGCAAGCCTCCGACACGGGCCCGTCCATCAGCGAATCTGAATTGCACGACAACATCCTGACCTTCATCGGCGCGGGTCACGACACGACGGCCAACGCCTTGACGTGGACGCTCTATCTCCTGTCGCAGTCGCCCGACTGGCGTGCGCGCGTCGAGGAGGAAGTCGACGCGCGCGCCGCCGCGGACGATGTCGTCGCCGCCTTGCCGATCACCAAGGCCGTGCTGGAAGAAAGCATGCGGCTCTATCCCCCGGTGTCGATGATGAGCCGGGTGGCGTTGCAGGACGACGTCGTGGCCGGCACGCATGTCCGCGCCGGCATGATCGTCACCGTGTCGCCGTACGTCCTGCATCGGCATCGCACGCTGTGGGACGATCCCGACGTCTTCGATCCCGACCGGTTTCTCGGCGCCCATCGCGACCGCATCGATCGCTTTTCGTATCTGCCGTTCGGCGCGGGGCAACGGGTCTGCATCGCGATGGGCTTCGCGATGGCGGAAATGCTGACCGTGCTGGCGCATCTGCTGCGCGAGTTCCGCTTCGATCTGGCGCCGGGGCATGCGGTCGCGCCGCATGTCCGGGTGACCATGCGTCCGGCGCACGGCATGCAGATGCGCGTACGCAGGCGAACGTAGCCCGCGCGTCGGGCGACTAGCCTGCGGCGAGGGCGTAGATCCGCGCTCGCAAGGCCTGGGTCAGGGCCTTGTCGTCGCCGAAGGCGGCCAGGTCCCGATAGGACAAGGTGTCGCCGACAGTGACCGTCACCCGCGTTCCGATGCGGGCCTTGACTTCGTGGAATATCAACGCGAGACGAATCGCGCGGCTGACGTGGCTGACCATCTGGAACAGGCGTCCGTTCTGCCCGTGGAAGAAGACGGGCAGCACGCTGGCCTGCGCGCGCCGGATCAAGCGGGCCGTGAAGGCGCCCCACGGCGGATCGACGGCGTGGCCGCGGCCCCAGCGATCGGGCGCGGTCGAGATCAGGCCCGCCGGGAAGACGATCAAGGCGCCGCCGGTCCGCAGATGCGCGAGCGCCCGTCGACGTGTCGCGACGTTGAACTTCCTCGCCTGCGGCCGGTCCGACAGGTCGACCGGCAGGAGATTCGACTGGATCTCCGGCACCTCCACCAGCACGGCGCTGGCCAGGATCATGAAGTCCGGGCGCACGTGTTCCGTCAGGTAGGAGATCGTCAAGCCATCCAGCACGCCGTACGGATGGTTGGCGATGACGACCAACGGCCCGGAGCGCGGCGCCTTGTCGAGCGCGGACGGATCGAAGCGGACATCGAGCCGCAGATGCCGGACGGCGGCCGCCCAGAAGCTTTCCCCGGGCCTCGGCGCGCGCCGATTTTCAAGATAGAGCCGCTCCAGCCGCAGGCAGCCACTGGCCATCTCGATGGCGCGGATCAGGTGTCGCTTGAAAGGGGCCTTGGCTTGCGCGGCGTAGGACAGCCGCGGCTTCTCCGCATGGTGCATGGCGAATTTTCCCATATCGGAAGGGGCGTCCCGCGCGGGAATCGCGCGGCTTCGGCGACTCGGATCGCATGCGCCGCGCGTTCGTCAGGGCGATCGGCAAGTCGCCCCAGGCGCTGCGTCGGATATACCGACTCGGCGAGGATTGACGGCGAGTCCGTCCTGCCGAACCGACTCCGCCGCGCTCGTTCCACGCGACTTGAGTTGCCGGGGACAGCGCCCACGTGGCCTCGGCGTCCGCCAACCTCTGGAGATCTCCATGTCCCGCAAGACCCCCATCGAGCGCTATCGCAACATCGGCATCAGCGCGCACATCGACGCCGGCAAGACGACCACGACCGAGCGCATCCTGTTCTACACCGGCGTGAACCACAAGATCGGCGAGGTGCACGAAGGCGCGGCGACGATGGACTGGATGGCGCAGGAACAGGAGCGCGGCATCACGATCACGTCGGCCGCGACCACCGCGTTCTGGAAGGGCATGGCGGGCAACTATCCCGAGCACCGGATCAACATCATCGACACGCCCGGCCACGTCGACTTCACGATCGAAGTCGA
>FTDG01000487.1_pt1 | contig 19658 bp, 19 predicted proteins | sample 1639751 | NCBI WGS metagenome assembly FTDG01 (sample SAMEA3914869, study PRJEB12502) | metagenome | biome: forest; material: soil | place: USA | collected 2012-03-12 | depth 0.1 m
GGCGGCGACGTCGAGGGCGTCCTCGTCGCCGAGGCTGCCGCCCTGGCCCAGCGGCATGTTCCAGCGCACGAACGCCGACGCATTGCCCAGGCGCGCCATGCCCGCGCCGATGTTGAACGACTTCGGCCCCCACAGCGCCGGGAAGCCATAGCCGCCGTCGGCGCCCGGCATGCCCTGCCCGTCCGCCCCGTGGCAGGCCGCGCACTTCTCGGCGAACACGCGGTGGCCATGCGCCTCGTCCGGCACGTGCGTGGAGGCGACGCGCCTGAAGCCGCGGCCCTCGACCTCGACGCCGGTCGGCACGCCCTTCGACAGCCACGCCATGTAGGCCACGACGCCTTGCATCTCGGGGCTGTTCGACGGCAACGCCTTGCCGTTCATCGAGCGCAGGAAGCAGTCGTTGACGCGATCCTGCAGGCTGTTGACTCGGCCGCTACGGCTGCGGTACTCCGGAAACACGCCGTAGATGCCCACCCACGGCGCGGCGTTCGGCGTACGGCCCGCGTTCAGGTGGCAGGACGTGCAGTTCAGCCCGTTGCCCACGTAGGCCTTCGCGTAGACCTGCGTCTGCGTCAGCACGTGCTGGCCGAGCCGGATCGCGTCGCCGAGCGGGCCGGCGGGGATCGTGGCGTCGCCCGGCGGATCGAACGGCGCGCGCGCGGGCGCGTCGGCGGCGCACGCGCCCGTGCAGGCGACGAAGATGGCAGCGAGCAGCGGTTCGTGGCGTCCCATGCTGCGCATTGTGTCGAGGACCGACGCGAACGCGCGCGGGCGTCATCCCTTGCCCTGGGGGGACGCGCGCGAACGCGTGACAATCCAGGATCCACGGCCCGCCCCGCCCCTGCACGAACTCCGTCGACGGCACCGGGCGCGACGCCGCCCGCGAAGGAGAGCTCCATGGAATCCGCCAAGCGCCGCATCCCCGCCGTCCAGGCCGTCGTTGTCCGGGGCGTCCGCTACGAGCCGCTGCGCCGTCCCGACGAGCACGGCTTCACGCAGAGCGGCGGCGTCCTCGCGGCCGTCGACGACAAGACCGGCCGGTTCCTGTGGGCCGCCCAGCTCTACACGACCGCGTTCGATGCTCGCGAGGAACGCGACGCGCAGGAGGTCCACATCGCCGAGCTGTGGCTGGACGAGAGCACCCGGTCCGTCGTCGCGACCGACGAGCGCCGGCGCTCGTGGTCGGTCGACATCGCCACGCACGCCGTCACGGCCGTCCCCGCGACATGACGCCGCGGGTCGCCCGCTCATCGGTTCGCGCACCGCGCCGCGCGCCGGGGGGCGCTGGATGCGCTACGCTTGCCGAACTTCCATCCGTCAGGAGATCGCCATGCTGATCGCACTCGCCGGCGCCGTCCTCGCCGCACTCGGACTCCTCTGCGCCGCGGTGCTCGTCGCCGCGCCGCTCGGACTCGTGGCCGCGGTGCCCGGGCTGTCACTGTGGATCCTGTTCCCGCTGTTGACCGTGCTCGGGTATGCGTTGCTCGTCGTCGGCGATCCGCGGCCCGCAGGCCTGGGCCCGACCCGGGTCGTGGCCGTGCCGATGCTGGCGCTCGCGCTGCTCGCCGCGGCGGGGCTCGTCGCCGCCGGCGCCGGTTTCGTCATCGCGGGCGGGGCGTCGAGCGGCATCCTGTCTCTCTGGTACGTGCTCGCGCTGGGCGGCGTGCTCGGCGGCGTCGGCTCGGCGGCGATCGGGAGGCAGCGCCTGCCCGACCGCGCGTCCTGACGCACACCGCCCACCCCTTGGTCAGGGGATGGCCTTTTCCGGTCAGCGTGCATCAATGAGCGCTCCGAGACCCGGCAGGCGAGGACTTCCCATGACCCTCCGACCCACGCACCTGGCCCTCGCGGCCCTGCTGGCCGCGGCCGGCGCCGCCGCGACGGCGTCGCCGATCGAGTTCCAGTTCACGGGCGCCGGCTCCGGCACGATCGGCTCGACCTCGTTCACCGACGCGTCGTTCACCATCACCGAGCTGACCGACACCGCCGCCGTCGCCACCGCACCCCACTGCGCCTGCCTCTATGCCGACAGTGCCAGCGCCTCGATCGACATCGCGGGCGTCGGCGCCTTCACTTTCTTCACTGGCACGCGCACGTTCATCAACGGCGCGACGATGGGCTTCTCGCGCGCGGGCGCGGACGGCACCGACCTCCTCGACGCCTTCTTCGGCGACCCGGTCGTCGGCTACCGGCTCGCGAACCTGATGCGGCCGGTCGGCGGCCCCGGCGGCCTGCTGACCTGGGCGGACCCGGACCCTGACATCTTCACCACCGGCGGCGCGCTGTTCTTCGACAGCGGCCCGACCGCCACGACCTTCACCGGCTTCGTCCCCGCCGCGGTGCCGGAGCCTGCCGGCGGCGTGCTGATGCTGGCCGGGCTCGCGATGGCCGCTGTCGCGTCGCGGCGCGGCGCTCGCTGATCGACCCTCGCGGCCCTCGCGAGCCTCGCGCCCAGCACGCCCGCCGCGACCGACGCGTCGGCCGCGCGCGTCACATCGTCTTCGCGAGCGCCACGAGCTGGTCGAGCGCCGCGCCCCAGCCGTGATGGAAGCCCATCGCCGCGTGCTGGCGGCAGGCGTCCTCATCGCCGTGGATCACGGTCGCGGTGTACTTCGTGCCGCCCGGCGCGTCCTCGAGCGCGATGATCGCCGTCATCACGAACGGCACGGCCGCGTCCGGCGTCGATGGGCGCGGGCGGAATCCGGGGGCCAGGGCGCCGGTCCACACCAGCTTCTCGCCGTCGACGACCTCCAGGAAGCAGCCGGTGTTGTCGAAGCGCTGGCCCGCCTCGGGGCCCTGCATCACGGTGCGGAAGATGCCGCCGGGGCGCACGTCCATCTCGGCCTCCACCGTCTGCCACGGCGCCGGCGTGAACCAGCGCTTGAGGTGCTCGGGCTGCGTCCACGCGGCCCAGACGAGGCGGCGCGGCACGTCGACGACGCGCTCCAGCACGAGGTCGAGACGCGGGTCGGCGCGGTGCGGATGCGAGGTGGGCGTGGACATGGGCGAGGCTCCTGCGCGCAAGGCGCGTGATTTCCGGGGGATCAACCGGCCAGGCCGGCGAACACGTTCTGCACGTCGTCGTTCTCGTCGATCGCGGCGAGGAAGCTCTCGACCTCTTCCAACGCCTCGGCGCTCAGGCTGGCCGGATCGACCGGGTTCTTCGCCTTGTAGCCGAGCTTGGCCGACAGCACCGTGAAGCCGTGAGCAGGCAGCGCGCGGCTGACGAGGTCGAGGTCGGCCGGATCGGTCAGGAACAGCGTGCTGCCCTCTTCCTCGCCCGGCTCGAAGTCCTGCGCGCCGGCTTCGATGGCGGCGAGTTCCGGGTCGGCGGCCTGGCCCGGCTTCGACGGTTCGGCCTCGATCATGCCGACGTGGTCGAAGTCCCACGTCACCGAGCCCGGCGTGCCGAGCTGGCCCTTGCGGAACAGCATCCGCATCTCGGGCGCGGTGCGGTTCACGTTGTCGGTGAGGCACTCGACGACCACTGGCACGCGGTGCGGCGCGAAGCCCTCGTACATCACGTGCTCGAAGTTGACCGCCTCGCCGGTGAGGCCGGCGCCCTTCTTGATCGCGCGGTCGAGGGTCTCCTTGGGCATCGACACCTTGCGCGCCTGCTCGACGACCAGCCGCAGCTTCGAGTTGGCCGCCGGATCGGCGCCACCGCGCGCGGCGATCATGATGTCCTTCGACAGCTTGCCGAACAGCCGCCCCTTGGCGTTGGCCGCCAGATCCTTGTGTTTCGCCTTCCACTGCGCGCCCATGGCGGTGCTCCTGGTTGTCGAGCGCTTCTCGCTCGTCGTTGTTGTCGGTGGGACAGCCGGTCCGCGTGACGGGTGGCGCTATTTTGCCGCAGGCCCGTCGTCGAACGGTTCGGACGTCATCGTCCGCAACGCAGTCGCGGCGCGCCGTGCGGCCCGCCGGCGCAGCGCGAGCACGACCCACCACAGCACGCCGAGCCCGATCAGCAGCGACGGCAACGAAATGACGAAGACCGCCTTGCTGTACGGGTCCGATGACGCCCCGCCCAACGACACCGCGCTGACGATGCCGCCGCACAGCGACATGAACAACCCGATGACGCCCGCGATCCCGAGGCCGACGGTCGCGGCGATGCTCGCGATCCGGCTCATGACGCGAGCTCCGACGTCGCCGCGATCGGCACGACGCGTCGCCGTCCGAACTGCGCGTCGAACTCCGCGCGCCGCGCCGCGAGGACGTCGCCGCGGTCGCGATACAGGAGGTTGAACGCCTCGAACGGGATGATGCGGCCGTCGGGCTGCACGATGTGCACGCAGGACTTCTTCATCGCCCGCACGTCGAAGTCGACCGCGTCCATGAACGCCATGATCAGCACGCGGAAGACGCGGCTGTAGTCGAGCTCGGGCGCTGCCTGCACCTGCGGCAGGCAGCACATCAGCGACGACAGGCAGTGGGCCTGGCTCTCGGGCGAATGGTTGGTGGAAAACAGCTTGAAGACGTGGTCCTTCAGCACGGGGTCGCTCTCGAACACGATGGTGTTGCGCTCGCCGGCCAGCAGCACGTCGGGCGGCAGGAAGCGCGTCAGCGGCTGCAGGCCGGCCGGCGTGCGGATCGCGTAGCCCATCGCGAGCGCATCCGGATTGCACGGCACCGGGATGACGTCCTCGGGCTCGAACAAGCGGCTCTGCGCGAGCAGCTTGTCGCGCACGCCCGTGAGCGTGAGGCGCTCGCGCGCGGGCGTGAGGCCGTCGACGCGGCCGGCGAACTGGATCGGCTGCAGCGTGACGCCGCGCACGCAGGGCTGCGCGGCCGCGAAGTCGACGAGCTTGCCGACCTCGTCGTCGTTGACGCCCTGCGCCACGACCATCACCAGCGTCGTCGACAACCCGACGCGGTTCAGGTTCACGAGCGCCTGCTCGCGCACCTGGCGCAGGTCGGCACCGCGCAGCGTCATCAACGCGTCGCGCTCGAACGAGTCGAATTGCAGGTAGACCTCGAAGCCCGGCGCGTAGCTGGCGAGCCGCTCGGCGAAGCCGGGCTCGCGCGCGATGCGCAAGCCGTTCGTGTTGAGCATCAGGTGGCGGATGGGCCGCGCCTTCGCGGCATCGAGGATCGCGAAGAAATCAGGATGCGTGGTCGGCTCGCCGCCGGAGATCTGGACGACGTCCGGTTCGATCTCGTTGGCCACGATGGCGTCCAGCATGCGCTCGATCGTCGCGAGATCGCGGTGCTCGGTCCGGTGCGGGCCGGAGCTCGCGTAGCAGACCGGGCAGCTCAGGTTGCAGTGGTCGGTGACCTCGAGGATCGTCAGGCACGAGTGCTGCATGTGCTCCGGGCACAGGCCGCAGTCGTACGGGCAGCCCCAGGCCATCACGGTGTTGAAGCGCGCCGGCATCTCGGGCGGCTTGATGTAGGTCTCGCGCCCGAGACGCCAGTATGCGGCGTCGGTCGCGAGCAGCACCTTGGACGCGCCATGCTCCGGGCACCACTTGTGCAGCCACACCTGGCCGTCCTGGAGCACCTGCTTGCCTTCGATGCGGCGCAGACAGTGCTCGCACAGCGAGACGACGTGGTCGTAGTAAAGGTACGGGCGGTTCTTGGCCATGGGTCAGGGCATCGGTCGGTGCGGCGGCGGACGAATGCCGCGACGGTACATCAGCAGGCACGGATAGGCCACCAGGCCGGCCAGCGCGGCCCATTGGATGGCCGTCAGGCCGACGTGCAGGTCGACCGCCATCCCCGCGCCCGCGTCGCCGCCGAACGGGGGCTTGAAGCACTCGAGGAGCAGCCGGATCAGGCAGTAGCCCGTCATGAACGCGGCGAACCGGACGCCGGCGGGCCGGCGCGGGATCCGCCCGACGAGCGCCCAGCACACGGCGACCAGCCCGATCTCGTAGGCCGCCACCGGATGCCGCGAAAGGCCGTCGCCGTAGTCCCAGCCCCAGGGCAGCGTGGTCGGCGTGCCGTACGTGTCGTCCCACAGTCCCGACAGCTGGCAGCCGAGGCGGCCGATCAGCAGGCCAGCGGCGATCGCCGGCACCCAGGCGTCGCCGGTCGACTGGCGCCAACCCACCCACTTCTTGCCCGCCTCGGTGCCGAGCGTGCCGCCCATCAAGCCGCCGAGCACCGACTTGCCGCCCAGCCACGCCTGCACGCTGCCGCCCTCGCGCAAGGCCGCGAAGTGCTCGAGCACGTGGAGCGACTTGCTGCCGACCGCCGCCCCGAAGATCGCGCAGACGACGAGCCGCCAGCGGTCGAACGCCGCCTCGGGCCGCGGCGCGTGGCGCGCCTGGAACCAGTAGACGCGCGCGGCCACGAAGTAGGCCAGCGCCTCCAGCACGACGTGCGGGGCCTGGCCGTCCAGCGAGTGGAGCGCGCTCAAGCGAAGCGCCTCGCCGTCATTCGGTCGAACGACGTTCGAAGCGCTCCAGACGCGGCGCGGGCGACGGCAGCTCCACCAGTTCGACGCCGTCGACGCGTGCCATTGGCGGCCCGCGCCGCAGCCACGCGCACATCCGTTCGACGACGTCGGCGTCGCCCTGCAGCATGGCTTCGACCGAGCCGTCGGCGCGGTTGCGCACCCAGCCCGTCACGCCGAGCGCCGTCGCTTGTTGCACGCAGCTCTCGCGATAGCCGACGCCCTGGACGCGGCCGCGCACGCGGGCCGTGCAGGTGCGCGCCGCCGCCGTCATGCCGCGTCCTTGCGCGGCGCGTCGATCGCGGACGTCTCGACGATCGTCGCGCCCGGCGCCAAGTCCGGCCCGGCATCGACGACGACCACCGCACGCGCCTCGCGCAGGTCGACCACCACCGTGTGCGCGATCTTGTCCTGGATCGCCTGGCGATTCGAGTCCCACAGCACCTGCAGGAAGCCCGACGCGCCCGTCGCCATGCCGGCCGCGTAGCCGCCGTAGCGCCCGAAGCAGTTGACGACCGTCAGCGGTGCGCCGGTCAGCTGCACGACGCGCAAGCCGAACAGCTTCTTGCCGACCGTCTGGCCTTTCCACCAGAACGGCAGCAGCGTGAAGTACGCGATGGCCCAGCCGAAGCCCAGCCCGATGCGATGCACGGCCTTCACGACGTCGTCGCGCCAGCGCGCCGGCCGCGGCTTGCGCGCTTCGGCGAGCTGGCTTTCGAGTTCCTGCACGCGGCTGGCGAGCTGCGCCTCGTGCGCGGTCGCCGCCGCCACCGCCGTCGCGGTGGCCACCGGATCGGACGACACCGCGCCGGACGCCGCCGAGGCCGCGGTCGCCGCGCGCAACAGCGCCGCCGTCGCCTTGTCGCCGAGGGCCTCGCGGGCGGCGTCGATGGCGGCGTCATCGGCGTCCGCGTCCTCGCCCGGCTTCGCGTCCGACGCGATCGCGGCGGTGTCCGGCTCGAGCCGTTGCTGCACGAATTCCGCGCCGCGTTTCAGGGCGACGAACGTCAGCAACGCGATCGCGATCCACAGCCAGAAGCTGCGCCGCGCGCTGCGCTCGTGCTGGCGGCGGCGCCACTGGAGGACGAGCGCCACGGCGACTGCGGCGGGCCAGAACGAGCCGATGCTCGAGAGCAGCGCGATCACCCCGAGGTCGACCGCCATCGCCCACGCGCGGCGAGCGTGCGGCGCGAGCGGCACGCCGATCAGGTCGGGCGTGACGTTGAGCGCTTCGGGCCGCACCCACGACGGTGCGACGAGCTTGCGAACGAGGCCGGCGCGCGGCAGAGCGATGGCCATGGAGATCCCGGCGTGTCGAAGAAATGGGCGGAGACGGCCGGCCGCGCGAGGCAGGCCGCCGATCGACGGATTCTAGTCAACCCGCTTCCTGCAGCCAGCGTCGCAGGCACTGCTCGAGGTCGTGCGACGAAACCGGCTTGGACAGGTAGTCGTTCATGCCCGCGGCGATGCAGCGCGCGCGGTCGGAGGCCATCGCGTGGGCGGTGAGCGCGACCACGACGACGGACTCGCCCTGCGGCATCGCCCGCAGCACGCGCGTGGCCTGCAGGCCGTCCATCGGCGCCATCTGGACGTCCATGAACACAAGGTCGAAATGCTCGCCGCGCTCGATGCGCGCGATCGCCTCGGGCGCCGAGGTCGCGGTGGTCACCTGCACGCCGAGCGCCTTCAGCAGCTCGGCCGCGATGAGGGTGTTGACCTCGTTGTCCTCGACCAGCAGCACGCGTCGCGCGGCCAGCGACGGCAACGCGGCCGGCGCCGGCGCGCGCCGCTCGCCGACGGCCGGCGAGCCCAGGCCCGTGAGCAACGCGTCGAGCAGCGCCGAGGGCGTCGCCGGCTTGACGACGTGGCCGTCCAGGCCCTCGTCATGAAGGCGCTCGGCGACCAGCGCGAATTCGGGCGCCGAGCACAGCAGCAACAGGGTCGGCCGCTGCGGCCCCGCCGCCGCGCGCATCGCGTGCGCCACGGCGAAGCCGTCCTGGCCGGGCATGTCGCGATCGAGCAGCACGAGGCGATACGGCCGCCCTTCACGCCGGGCCCGTTCGAACAGCGCGAGCGCCTGCGCGCCATCGGCGGCGACGTCGAGATCGACGTCGAACGCGCGCAGCATCTCGGCCGAGGTTTCGCGCGCGACGTCGTTGTCGTCGACGAGCAGCATGCGCAGGCCGGTCAGCACGTGGCCGAAGCGGCCGCTCTCGGTCGCGACCTCGTCGGCACGCGGCAACGCGAGCGTGAAGCCGAAGGTGCTGCCGCGGCCCGGCGCGCTCCGCACCTCGATGCGGCCGCCCATCAGCTCGACGAGCCGGCGCGAGATCGCCAGCCCCAGACCGCTGCCGCCGAAGCGCCGGGCCATTGACGGGTCGGCCTGCACGAACGGCTGGAACAAGTCGTCGACGCGCGCGGGCTCCATGCCGATGCCGGTGTCGCGCACGAGGAAGCGCACGTGCACCTCGCGCGGGTCGTCGTCCGCCAGTTCGACACCGAGGAACACCTCGCCCGCCATCGTGAACTTGACGGCGTTGCCGGCGAGGTTGACGAGCACCTGCTCGATGCGCACCGGGTCGCCGATCAGCACGTCGGGCACCTGCGGATCGTGGCGCACGACCAGCTCCAGCTTCTTCTGCCCGGCCAGCGGCGCGGCGAGCTGGATCACGCGGCGCAGCACGTCGTCGATCAGGAACTCGGTGCGCTCCAGCGTCATCTTGCCGGCCTCGATCTTCGAGTAGTCGAGGATGTCGTTGACGATGTGCAGCAGCAGCCCGGCGGCGTCGCGGATCTTGCCGAGATAGTCCGATTGCGTCGACGTCGACGGCAGGCGCAGCAGCAGGTCGGTCAACCCGACGATCGCGTTCATCGGGGTGCGGATCTCGTGGCTCATGTTGGCCAGGAAGGTCGACTTGGCGCGCGCGCCCGCGTCCGCCGCGTCGCGCGCGAGCAGCAGTTCCGCTGTGCGCCGCTCGACCGCCGCCTCGAGGCCAGACGTCGCCAGCAACAGGTTCACGCGCATCGCCTCCTGGGCGCGCGCCATCGCGGCCAGCTCGCGCCATTCGCTGGTGGCCGACACCGGCCGTTCCAGCTCGAGCCGGCCGATGCGCTCGCTCTCCGCGGCCAGCGCCTGCAGCGGCTGCGCGAAGCGGCGTGCGACGCCGCGCGTGGCCAGCAGCGCCAGGATCAGCGTCGCGACGACGATGCCGGCGAGCGTCAGCAACTGGGTCGATCCGGGGATCGAGAAGTCGGCCTCGGGCGCATACGCCCCCACGTACAGCGTGCGCGCGCCCAACGCGACGCGATGCACCGTGCCCAGCCACGCCACGCCGTCGACCTCGAAGCGCGCCGTCCGCGCCACGGGCTCGCCGTCGGCGCGCCAACGCGCATACGCGGCGGCGAGCGCGGGCACCTTCAGCTCCTGGAGCGGACGCAGCACGGCGGCGCGGATCGCGGCGTCGGAGGTGAAGCCATGGCCGCCCGGCAGGCCCACGGCGCGGCCGTCCGCGTCGAAGACCGCGGTGAAGCCGCCCCGGCCGACCGTCTGCGTGCCGGTGAAGCGCGACAGCCCCAGCAGCGTCACGTCCGTCGAGCTCGTATAGACGTGGCCGTCGGCCCCCTTCCAGCGCACGACCGCCGACATGCCGGGCAGCTGCAGCGATTGGTACACGAAGGGCGCGGTCCAGGCCACCGCGTCGGAGTCCGGCGCGTTGCGCGCCTCGACGAACCAGGGGCGCATGCGCGCGTCGTAGCCGGAGTCGCGCGCCTCCCGGGAGACGAGCTTGCCGGTCGCGTCCCATCGGCTCAGCACCGCCTGGCCCGGACGCGCGGCCGGGTCGGTCTCGCGCGTCATGAGGTGGCCGCCGGCGTCGGTGTACAGCAGCAGCTCGCGCCCGGTCTCGTCGGCGATGGCCACCCCCGCGACGCCCGGCCCGCGCATCAACAGCGGCTCGGTCAGGCGCACGACCTCGGCGGGGCGGTCGATGTCGATCAGGCCGCTGCGGCCCCAGTCGCGACGCAGGCGGGCAAGCGCCTCGACGCGCTGCACGAGAACGTCCAGGCGCGCGTCGACGCGGTCGGCGACGGCGTCGAGTTCGGCCACGGCGACCGCGCGTCGCGCCGGTTCGTAGACCAGCACCTGCGCCGCCGCGATCGACAGCAGCAACGCCATCGACGCGACGAACAACGACGACAACAGCAGTCCCTGCGCGATCGAACGTTCGCCGCCGCGCCGCGCGTCGCCGGATCGAGCTGGAGATGCCATGATGAACCGCCGCCTTCAGCGGACAGCGGCGCGTGTTCGCGCCGGGCAGCCGCCCTTCTTCCGCGTGCAGCATATCGCAGCAGCTCGGCCGCGGCCGACTGTTTCGAGACGCGCCTCGAGACACGGGCCGGGGTATCGCCGCACGCTGTTCGATTCGACACAGCTCTTTCACCACCGCCGGCTTCGCGCGCTGCGCGCAGGCGTGGACACTGCCACGCGGGCGCCTGGCCGGCGCAGGTGTCCGGCCCCCCTCACGATTCCAGAAAGGTCTTCAACGATGCAGTGTCGTCCCTTCGCCTTCCTCGCGCTCGCCGCGCTCCCGTTCGGCACCCATGCCCAGGTCACGCTGAAGCCGGACGGCGAGTGGCGCTCGCTGTTCACCGCGGGCGCGAGCCTGTCGACCGGCAACACCGATGCCAAGAGCGCGTCGCTGAGCGCCGAGGTGGTGCGGCTGCGCTCGTTCGACAAATGGTCGCTCGACGGCGCCGGCCAGTATGCGACGAGCGACGGCGCGAAGACCGCCGACCGCGACAACGGCACCGCGCTCTACACGCGCGACATCACGCCCGTCTGGTTCGGCTTCGGCCAGCTCGACCTGCTGCACGACGTGCTCGCCGACATCTCGTCGCGCACCACGCTCGGCAGCGGTCTCGGCTACCACGTCTTCAAGGAGCCCGACCTGAGCTGGGACGTCCAGGCCGGCCTCGCCTACACGCTCGATCGCTATGCGCAGCCGCAGTTCGTCGACGACGCGCTGCGCCGTCGCTACGACCACGCCGACGTGCTGCTGTCGGAGGAATCGAACCACAAGTTCAGCGACACCACCACTTTCCGGCAGAAGCTCATCGTCTATCCCAACCTGCGTGGCGACAACGACGTGCGCACCGTGTTCGACACCGGCCTGTCGGTGTCGATGACGAAGCAGCTGTCGCTCACGGCGAGCTTCGAGCACCGCTACGACAGCCACCCCGGCGCCGGCCTCGGCAAGACCGACACGCAGTGGGTGACGGGGCTGTCGCTGCGGTTCGACTAGCGCCGCGCGCTTCGCCGACGCGTCAGTGGGTCGAGATCTCCACGAGGTCGAAGCCGCCGCCGATCATGAAGCCGTCGGGCGTCGCCGCGACGCTGATGAAGTCTTCGGGGCGCGACGTCGGGCGCAGCGTCCAGTGCACGCCGTCGTGGCTGGTCTCGACGAGGCCCGCGTTGCCGACGGCGACGATCTCGCCGGCCGCATCGACCGCCAGGCCGTACAGGTAGAACGTCCGCTGCGGTGCCTGCGACGTGGCCGCGATGAGCGCGGGGGCCGCCGTCGCGGCGACGGTCCAGGTCAAGCCGTCCGTGCTCGTCGCGGCCAGCCCTTCGCTGCCCACCGCGATGAACTTGCCGGCGGCGTAGACGACGTTCGAGAAGCTGACCGGCACCGGCGTCGCGTCGGTCGACATGATCTGGGCGGCCGGCGTCCAGTTCACGCCGTCCGTGCTGGTGGCCGCGAATCCGCTCGCGCCGACGACGGCATAGCGGCCGTTGCCGAACGCCAGGCCCGCGACCGTGGCGTCGACCGGCACGGAGATGAAGCCGTCCGTCGACCAGACACGTCCCGTGGGGCTCGAATGGATGTCGCCCGTCACGCCGACCGAGATGAATCGCCGGCCGTCATGGATGACCGGACCTTGGCCGAAGTCGTCGACGTCCGGATCGGTGCTGGCGGGCGCGCTCGCGAAAGTCCAGTGCTGGCCGTCGGCGCTCCAGGCAAAGGTCGCGGGCGCGTAGCCGTCGCTGCCGACCATGTCGCCCGCGATGACGACGGTGCCGTCGGGCGCGTGCGCGATGGCGCTGAAGCGGCTCATCTCGAAGTTCATCCCGTTGCCCGGATTCAGGGGCATCGGCGTCCACGACTTGCCATCGGCACTGCTCGCCACGCCGCCTTCGCCACCCAGCAGGTAGAGGCCGTCGGCATAGTCGGCGGAATTCACCTCGAATTGCCCCGGCGGGACGGCGACGCCCAGATGCGCGGCGTCGGGCCCCGATCCGATGGATCCGTCGAGCGAGACGACGACGACCACGCCGCCACCTGCCGCAATGCCCTGGAGCGGGCCCGTCAGCGCGAATTCGCTGGTCCAGGTGATGCCGTCCGTCGTCATCCCGATGAAGCCGTCCTCGAGCGCGTAGATCGTGCCGCCGATGGCGGTCAGCGACTGGATCTCGATACCGTCCGGCGTATTGCCTTGCGACGTCCAGGTGCGGCCGTCGGTGCTGACGTAGCTCGATTGCGTGGCGCCGAGCAGGAAGTGGCCGTTGGCGAAGGCCACGGAGCCCGGGTCGCTTGTCGAGACCATCGTCGAGGTCCAGTGCACGCCGTCCGTGCTCGACAGGGTGTGACCGTCGCCCACGGCGACGACGAACGTGCCGTTGCCGAACGCGATCGCCCGGCCCGAGATGTCAAGGGCCGTCCAGGTCGTGCCGTCCGTGCTGACGATCGAGCCGCTGCCGCCGAGGACGACGGTGATGCCATTGCCGTAGGCCGCCACGCCCAGCCCGAAGTTGGCAGCGCCGGCGGGCGCGGGCGATTGGGTCCACGTCACGCCGTCCGGGCTCGTCAGCAAGCTGCTGGCCGCCGGCTCCGGCACGAGCCAGCCCGTGGGCCGGTACAGGACCGAACCCCAGTTCTCGCCACCGGGGGTGTCGTGGTGCGTCCACGTGACGCCATCCGGGCTGCTCGCGATGGCGCCGTCCTCGCCCACCGCGACGAACATCCCGCCGCCGTTGGCGACCGCGAGCCAGCTCTGCGAAGGCGGGGCCGCGACCGTCCAGTGATGTCCGGGCGTGACGGTGGCCGCCAGCGCGATCTGCGTCTGCTGCGTGAGGCCGCCCGCGCTCACCGTCACCGTGGCGGTGGCGGCGACGTCGTTGGCGTCGTCCTCGGAGTCGGGCGGGATGTACGACACCGCCGTCCCCGACGTCGCGCTCAGCGACCCCGGACCGGACAGCGTCCAGGTCGGCGTGGCGCTCGAGTGGGTCAGCGTGGCGGTGAGCGAGACGTTCTGCCCGCTGGCGTTGATCGTCGCGGCGCTGGCCGAGAGCGACAGCGAGGGAGTCGGCGTCGTGCCGGAACCGCCGCCGCCGGTGGGAGTGCCGTCGTCGCCACCATCGCCGCCACAGGCCGCCAAGGCGGCGGAAAGAATGCAGGCGACGACGACGCCGTGCAACGAGCGGACGCGCGTCAACGCTCCGCGAGAATCGATCTTGCTCAAGAAAAGCCCCTCCCCGGGCACGCGCGGTGTCGGCACGCGAGAGCGTGCGGACCACGGCAGGTCGCGCGCGAGCCCATGCTCGCAAGCACCGCGATTTTCGCGGCTCGACCTGTCGCGCGAATCGTACCCATGGGGGATTGACGGCCGCGCCGCCGCCGGCGCGGGCCGTCGATCAGCGGTAGAACGCCTCGACGCTGCCCTTCAGCTTGATCAGCAGCGGCTGGCCCTTGCGGTCGCGCGACTTGCTGGCAGCCACCTTGATCCAGCCTTCGCTGACGCAGTATTCCTCGACGTCCGACCGATCCTTGCCGTTGAAGCGGATGCCGATGTCGTGCTCGAACACCGCGGGCACGTGATGCGGGCTGCGCGGGTCGGTGGAGAGGTGGTCGGGGAGTACCGGCCTGGAGGCGGCGTCGGTCGTTGCGGTCGTTGCGGTCGGTTCGGTCATCGGGGACACCCTTTCGTTGTGCGCGCGCCGGGCGCGAGATCCATGCGGAGAATCCGTGATTTTCGCGTGTTTGCCGCGACCCGCCGAAATACGCGCGCGCCGACCGTTCGCCGCACGGCGCCGGCGACGCGAAATGCATCGACAATCGAGGCCCGTCGCAGGGTTCCCCCAGGGCGACGACATGCACGAGCAACGAGCGAAGACACATGCCCATCCAGTGGTTCCCCGGTCACATGCACACGACGCGGAAGGCGATCGCCGAGCGATTGCCCGACATCGATGTCGTGATCGAGCTCCTCGACGCACGCCTGCCCGGCTCCAGCACGAACCCGCTGCTGGCCTCGATGACGCGCGGCAAGCCGGCGCTCAAGATCCTCAACAAGCAGGATCTGGCCGACCCCGAACTCACCGCGCAGTGGCTCGTGCAGCTGCAGGCGCAACCCGGAACGAACGCGATCGGGCTCGACGCGAGCGACCCCGCGCCCGCGCGCAGGCTCATCGCCGCGTGCCGCGAGCTCGCGCCGCTGCGTGGCGGCATGGTCAAGCCGGTGCGGGTGCTGATCTGCGGCATCCCCAACGTCGGCAAGTCGACGCTGATCAACACGCTGCAGGGCCAGCGCGCCGCCAAGACCGGCGACGAGCCGGGCATCACCAAGCTCGAGCAGAAGATCGTGCTCGCCAACGACTTCTACCTGTTCGACACGCCCGGCATGCTGTGGCCGCGCATCAGTATCGAGAAGGCCGGCTACCACCTCGCGGCGAGCGGCGGCATCGGGCGCAATGCGTACGACGAGGAGGAAGTCGCCCTCGAACTGCTCACCGCCGTGCGCGAACGCTACGCCGACCGCCTGCAGGCGCGCTACAAGCTGGCCGACTTCTCCGCCATCACCGGCGAGGAATTGCTCGCCGACGTCGGCCGCAAGCGCGGCGGCCTTCTGCCGGGCAATCGCGTCAACCTGCAGAAGGCAGCCGAGATCGCGATCATGGATTTCCGCAGCGGCCACTGGGGTCGCGTGACGCTGGAGACGCCGACGCAGTTCGCGCAATGGGCCGCCGAAGCCGCCGCCGCGGACGCCGAGCGGCAGGCGAAGAAGGACGCGCGCAAGGCGACGAAGCCCGGCACGCGCGACGCCGACCACGTCACCGATGCCGACGACGGCCATGACCACGGCGACGGCGACGGCGACGAACGCGACGCAAACGGCAGTTAGCCGCGCTCAATCCGGCTCGCCGACCGGCAGCGGCTGCGCGACCGATGGCGCGGCAGGCTGGGCGATCGGTGCCGGAACCGCCGGCGGCAAGGCCGCTGGCGCACGGCAGTTCGCGCGCCGCTCGATCCAGTACGCCGCGTTGCCGACGATCACGATCGACCCCGACACGATCGCCGACACCGTCACCGTGGCGGCGCCCGCCACGGCCATCATCGTGCACTCCTGGTTCCGGCAGTGGTTGATCTCGGCGATCTGCACCGACTGCAACACCATGTGGTGCGCGACGGCCTGGCAATCGGCGTCGTAGGTGTCGATCGTCGCGGGCACGATCACGCAGCCCGGCAGCATCAGCAGGCAGGCCAGCGCAGCGACAAAGGACCGTGCGGAGAGTCGGGCCATGGGCGGCCTCGATTGTGAACCCGCGGCGTGGCCACCGAGCGCGGGCGAGCCCGCGCGAGCCCGTCGCATGCGCGCGGCGCCGTCGCCACCCCCTAATCCGCACCTCGGTGTTCGCGCGCCCTCGTGCCGAGGCGCGGCCGTCGCGCCGCGCGAAAGCCCCCCTTGGTTGAAGCCCGCGGCGCGTTGACCCTGGCAGGGGCCGTCGCAATACTGGCCCGCGCTCCAGTTCAAAGACTTCATCCGGAGGTACGACGATGACCCGTTTCCCGACACTGCCCGTCCGCGCCGCATTCTGCGCCGGCATCGCCCTGCTCGTCGGCTCGATGGCCTGCGCGCCCGCCCAGGCCGCGGGCGGCATCAAGGCCGCCTACGTCGAGCCCGTGATCCCGAGCCATACGTTCTCGGGGAGGATCACGGCGTTCAACACGCCCGTGTCGATCGGCCCGGGCACCGGCGTGCTGGGCGTCAGCAGCCTGACCCTGACGAACTTCGACAGCGGCCCGCAACAGGTCTTCCTCTTCGCGCCCGTCTTCGGCAGCGGCAGTTGCGGCTCGCCGGTGATCGGCGGATCGGATCCGACGATGCAGGTGATCGTGCAGGGCTACTCGACGTTGCACCTCACGTTCCCGAGCCCGCTGGTCTTCAACCCGGTCAACGGCGTCACCTGCGTCGCGGTGGAAGTCACCACGATCCTGCACGGCGGTTCCGTGGAACTCGACGTCAACGGCGTCGTGAACTGAGAACAGGAATGACGACCATGACATCCCGCCTCATTCCCGCCCTCGCCGCGCTGGCGCTCGCCGCCGGCGCCGCCGGCGCATCGGCCGCGACGACGACGCTCGCCGGCCAGTTCGGCGACGCCGCCGACACGGCGCTGGTCGGCAGCGACCTCGGCGTCGCGCTGTTCGACAACGACTACGACATCGCCAACAACGTCGCGCTCTACACACTGGTGGTGAGCGTCGGCGGCACGGTGTCGATCGACAGCACCGGTTTCGGCGCCGGCGGAGCCGACCCGTACTTCACGCTGTTCGCCGGCAGCGGCGTGGGCGCGACCTTCGTCGACTCGAACTACGCGCAGGCTTTCAGCACCGGTGGCGACTTCGACTATTCGGCGACGCTCGCCGCCGGCACTTACGAGATCGCGCTCGGCACCTTCGCCAACATGTCGTTCGCGGAGAGCGACGGCACGGGCTCGCTCGGCGACGGCTTCTTCGGCATCGGCGAGCCGGACTCGCTCGGCAACGGCAGCTACTCGCTCACCGTCACGACGCCCGACGCCCCACCGCCGCCGGTGCCCGAACCGGCGCCGTGGATGCTGTCGGCCGTCGGCTTCGCGGCGCTCGCGCTGCGCGCCGCAAAACGCCGTCGGCGTTGACGGCTCGCGCCGGCGCCGCGGTGCGCCGGGCGTGTCGCATCCAGGCGCCGGGATCGCTTCGTTACAGGCGGCCTGCAGCGGGTGTCGGAGAATGCCGGATCGACTCCGACCGAGACACCCCGAGATGCCCACCCTGAACAACGCCGCCACGAACAAGAACACCGCCTACTACGCCTGGCTGCAATTCCTCGCCGCTCCGCTCGGCACGCTGCACAACGTCTCGCTGGTCCTGCGCGAGTCGGGCACGCTGAATTTCAGCGGGCCCTGCATTGTCGCGGGCGAGTTGCACGCCAGCGCCGTGAGCAACTCGCTCTCGCCGCAAAACGTCTTCGAGCAACGCTACGTCGGCACGACCAACGTCGCCTCGCTCAACGTGTCACCCGGCGGCAACGGCATGGTGCATTGGTTCCCCTACGTCGACAGAGGCGTCGGCGAATGCAACATCCCCTTTCACGCGCCGGTCGGCACGGTGGCGATCACCGCCGGCATGAACGGCTGCTCGCTGCGGTTGTACGTCGATACCCGCCTGGGCATCGTCAAGTTCTGCCACGACAACAACGGCAACTACGCCGACGACGCCGCCTACCTCGCCAAGGGCTTCGACCACCTGCTGAGCATCAACGCCGGCACGCGCACGCGCGGGCTGCCCGCGCAGAACATCAACAACTACTGGCGCACGGCCTATGACAGCCCGGGCACGGGCGTCTACTTCATCTCGGTGAAGACGGGGCCGTCGCAGTGGAAGGTCTACAAGTCGATCGTGATCGGGAGCTTCGGCACCGAGATCGTCCGCAAGGTCTTCTCGAGCAACCAGACGAAGTTCATCCAGACCTACTCGGGCAACCAGGGCGACAACGACATCGCGGCCACGATCGACATCCCCGCGCTCGTCCCGACACCCGCGCCCAACGCGGCGCCCGGCGGCGCGCAGGCGCGGGCGCGCGCCAGGAGCATCTGAACGCCAGGAAAGGCCCCGGCGCGACCCGGGGCCCTTCTGCGTAGCGCGTCGCGCTCGACGCTCAATGCGCCCCGCCGGCATCGACCGCCGGCGCGCCGGCGATCTTCGCGGGCCGCTTCGTGAACCAGATCGTGACGATCAGGAACAGGAAGGTCACTGCGGAGCCGATGAAGATGTCGTCCGCGGCCCACGTGAAGGCCTGGATGTCGATCAGCCGGTTGATGCTGAAGTTCGCCGCGTTCCCGCCGATGCCGGCGTTCTGCAGCGAGGTCACGGCGCCGTTGTACTGCGTGCCGTTCAGGCCGATCTGCTCGACGAGTCGCACATGGTGCAGCGTCGCGCGGTTGTCCCAGATCGTCGTCGCGATCGACGTGCCCATCGCGCCGAACATGATCCGCACGAAGTTCGACAGCCCGGCCGCCGCGGGGATGCGCTCGGGCGGCAGGCCCGACAGCGTGATCGTCGTCAGCGGGATGAAGAAGAACGCGAGCGCGCCGCCTTGCACGAAGGTCGGGATCAGGATCGTGCCGAGGTTGGTGTCCGACGTGAACCGCGAGCGCATCCACAGCACGAGCGTGAACATCAGGAACGCGAACGTCGCCATCCAGCGCGGATCCCACTTCGACACGTTCTTGCCGACGATCGGCGACAGCACGATGGCCAGCAGCCCGACCGGCGCGAGGGCGACGCCGGCCCAGGTCGCGGTGTAGCCCATGTACTGCTGCAGCCAAAGAGGCAGCAACACCACGTTGCCGAAGAACAGCCCGTAGGCCACCGCCAGCGTGCCGGCGCCGAAGGCGAAGTTGCGGCGCGCGAACAGGCGGATGTCGACGACCGGGTGCTCGTCGGTCAGCTCCCACGCGAGGAAGACGGCGAACGCGATCACCACGACGCAGGCGAGCGTGACGATCACGTTCGAGTTGAACCAGTCGAGTTCCTTGCCCTTGTCCAGCATGATCTGCAGCGCGCCGACCCACAGCACCAGCATCGTCAGCCCGATGCCGTCGATCGGTCGCTTGACCGTCGGCGTTTCGCGCTTGTGATAGACGCTCCACGTCACCAGCGCCGCGAAGATGCCGACGGGGATGTTGATGTAGAAGATCCACGGCCACGAGATGTTGTCCGTGATGTAGCCGCCCAGCAGCGGCCCGACGACCGGCGCGACGAGCGTCGTCATCGCCCAGATCGCGAGCGCACTCCCGGCCTTGGCCTGTGGATAGCTGGCCAGCAGCAGCGTCTGCGACAGCGGGATCATCGGCCCGGCCACGAAGCCCTGCAGCACGCGGAATCCGATGAGGACCTCGATCGACGGCGCGAGCCCGCACAGCAGCGAGGCCACCACGAAC
>FTDG01003512.1_pt1 | contig 19581 bp, 16 predicted proteins | sample 1639751 | NCBI WGS metagenome assembly FTDG01 (sample SAMEA3914869, study PRJEB12502) | metagenome | biome: forest; material: soil | place: USA | collected 2012-03-12 | depth 0.1 m
GCCGGAAGACGCGCTGGCCGACGCCGCGCTCGCCTGCGTCCGCAGGCCCGCCTGAAACCATTCCTCTTCGTGCATGGCATTGCAGCGGACATGCCCGCAGCGCACCGCCAGCGCCCCCGCGGGATTGTTCGAAAAGACCCGCCGGGACAACACATGGTTCGCGCCGATCTCAGCCGTACTCAGCGGCGACGCAGTGGCGCCGCTCGGAACCGCCTGGGGATTAACTGGCGGCATGAGGCATCCTTTCTTCGGCAGCGATGACGCTGTCCATGACGCGTTGCATGTTGTCCGCAGGGCTACGGGCGGGATCGGCCAGCATCTTGCGGACGGCCGGCAGGTCGTCGAAGTCCTGCGAATAGCAGAGGCCGACGATCGCGAACGAGGCGATGCCGAGTTCCGTGTCGATCCGGTGGCTACGGGCACGCGAGACAAGTCGACGAACCCTTTCTTCCAGTTCGCGCGGACCGCTGGCGGCAGGCGTGCCGTCATACGGCTTCGAGAGGTCGCACTGGGTGACGAAAAACGCCATCAATCGATGGATGTAGGCGTCCCACGCGGTTTCTCCCAACGCCGCCATCTGGTGAGTCGATATCTGCATGCTGCAATCCCTTTGGGTGATCAGGCGAATTCCGTGCTGCTGCAGCGGCGTCGACGTTCGACTTATCCGCAAGCGGGAACAGGAACCATGTTGCGGCGCGCGATCGTGCAGTGCCATCACGGGACATAACGTCGGTCGGACAGGGCTCGCCTCGCGGGCAGCGGTGGTGTGCGCCTATCGCGCGGGCCGCGAGCCGACCTTCGCGGCCACCTCGTGGAACCGCCGCCGTCGATCGTTCAGGCCGACACCGCCCTGAACTGCCGCGCCGCGAAGGCCCAGATCACGCGCGAGATGTCGGGCCCGTTCGCATCGCTGAAGGGCTGCCCTGCCGCGCCACCGCTCCAGGCGTGTCCGAGGCCGTCGATCTCGATCAACGTGGAGAGCAGCGCGGTGCGGCGCTTGAAGTCGACCATGCGCATCGGCTTGCGGCTGCCTCGCTGCACGCGCCGCTCCGCGCACTCGCGCACAGGCGACGTCTCGCGCGCGTCCGCTGCGTGCGCCCACGCGTGCGCGGCTGCGCGCGCATTGGCGCGCACGACGATCGGGTCGGCGGTGCCCTGGATGACGAGCAGCGGCGGCAAGGCGGCCTCAGGCGACGCCCACGCCGTGGCCCGCCCCCGACCTCGCATCGCTGCCAACGCCGTGGCGCTCGACTGCGCGGCGCCCGGCCTGACACCCGAGTGCATCGCGACGGCGGCAAAGCGCTCGGGATACCGGGCCGCCACCAATGCCGCCAGGCTGGCACCGGCCGACAATCCGCAGATCGCAACGCGCGCGGGATCGACGCCGTGCCGCGCCATCACCCGGTCGACCGCCGCGACGACCACGGCCGCCTCGGCTTGCGCGCGTCCGGTGCGCGTCTCGAACCAGTTCCAGCAGCCTTGCGCGTTGGCAAGTCGATCCTGTTCGGGATACAGCACCAGGAACCCTTCGCGCCTGGCGATCGCGTTCATGCGCGTGCTCTTGGCGAAGCCCGGCGCGTCCTGGCCGCAGCCGTGCAGCATGACGAGCAAGGGCGGACAGTCGGCAGCACGCAGGCCGGCAGGGACGAACACGTGGTAGCGGCGCGCGCTGGTGGCGCTCGCCGCCACGCCGGAAAGCCATTGGCCAGGAGAGGCGGGGCGCTTCCCGGCAGGCCGTTTCACGGCGGCTGGCTTGGGCTGACGAGCGACCGACTGCTTGGCGGCGGCGCGGCCGATGCGAAGCGCGAGCTGCGACACCGCGCGCAGGTTGCGCGAGGTTATCGTTGCCCAACTTGTCGTGCGCTTGCGCTTGGCCATGGCAAGCATTGTGTTGGCCGGCTTCTGCGCGCGACGTCAGCAAATGGCTCGTCTTGATGACGGCACGATCGCGCAGCCCCCGCCGATCGCCGTCCGGGCCGGCGATCCTTCCCTGGCCCCGGCGGGCGGCCCGCGGCCCGGTCAGAGTCGCTTCTTCAGCGTGTCGATCACGCCTTGCACCTGGGAGTCGGTCGCCTCCGACAGCAACACGAGCAACAGGTCGGTCTGGGCCCACTCCTTCCACGTTCGACGCATGATCTCGATGCCACCGCCGGTGCCGATGCCCAGCACGACGGAGAGGAGCCGCACACGCGTGGTGTCGGCCGACGAGAACGCCAGGTAGAGCGCCGAAAAAATGACGACGACGACGATGAACAGCTCGACGCAGACGAAGACCTTCCATTGCCGGCGACGATAGGCCGTCAACAACGGCTTGAGCTTCGGATAGAGCGCGCCTCCGACGTTCAAGTCCTTGCCATCGACGCTTCGAATGATCTCTTTCAAGCCGCTCATGAACCATGTCCTCTCATCGCTTCACCTCCTGACAGAGCACTGCGCAACAACGTGTCGGCCATCTTCCTGGCTTCGCCATACGGCATCTTCTCGACGAGATGGAGCGGCAAGGCGATCGCGACCACCTGCGAGTGCCACAACAGCGTCTGCTCGTGGTCGAACTGGACGAGGCGCACAAGATTCCTGCGCTTGCGCAAGACATGGTCGGCGAGAACGCTCGAGCTGCAGGTCGTGAGATCCAGGCATCCCGTGAACGATCGATCGATGGCCGCTTCGAACGCCGGGCAATCGTGCAGGCCGTCGTACAGCTCGATCCGGTTGCCCGGCCGAAGCAGCCCCGTGAAGACGCGGTCGATCTGGTCACGGCGACGAGAGTGGGTGGTCAGCACACATTCGCGCACGCCGTCCACATGCGCCGACGTGACCTCCGCCTCGCGAAGAGGCGCGTCGACCACGTCGGACAGGATCTCCACGAGCGATCGCGGCCGCGGGCGGTTCCAGAAGTGCCAGGCGGGTGGCTCGTCGATGTCGCGGCGCAGGGCTTGGGCGATCGTGTCCGCCAGGGGCTCCGAGCTCGCGCTGGCTCGGGCGAGCCAGGACTCGAGCGGCTCTGTCGCCACGATGTCGTCGCGGACGATCTCGGGCCCTCGCCAATGCGCGAAGACGATGATCGTCCTGCTTTCGCGGGTTGCCGCGGCGACGTCGGCCAAGGTCGCGCCACGCAGCACGCGCACGCCGCAGTCGGCCGCGACCGCCTGCAGATGCTGCAACGGCTCAGCGACGAAAGGGCCGTACGATTTCTGCCAAGCCGCCTCGATCGAGTGACGGCGAGCCGCCTCGTCGTCCTCGCTCGGGGCGAACTTCGCGAGCCAGTCGCAAGCGACTACGCGCCGGGCGAAGTCCTCGAGTGTCGTCGGAACGGCCAGCAGCAACGTGCATTCCGATGCCGGCTCAGCCAAGGTGGGCCTCGCCTGGAGGCCGAGACAAGCGCGTGAACAACGCCCGGGCCTCGTCCTCCTCGACGATGAGCAACAGCCTCTTGAGCCTGTCGGGAGGAAGGCCCGCCAATTGGGCTCTCACGGTCGTGAGGTACTGGGCAGCGCTCGCCCCCCTGGACAACGCCAGCGCTCTGGCTTGTCGATTGGCATCGACCAGCGCCTCCGATCCTTCAGGCAACGACTGCTCGTCGAACCCGGCCACCATCGATACCGAAGACGATCGATAGGGCGCCACCGGTTCGAACGACACCTTGATGGCCGTCGGCAGGCCATCCCGTCCCTTGTCCCAGGCGGCCTTTTGAAGAAGGCCCTCGAGCGGCGCCCCGTCGACGACTTCCATCTCGGCGTTCGCCCAGACCTCGCGCGGCCGGACCATGCCCGCATGGCCGAGGAGTTCGCGCGTGGTGTCGCCGAGGGCTCGCAGCCACGAGGGCGTGCCGGACAGGTCGCGCTGGACAATCGCCGAGACATTGCGTTCGTTGTTCCCCGCGCCGGAGCGGAGCCCCTCGGCGAGCGAGATCAAGTCCGACACGTCTTCCGGGCCCGACTTCATCGATCGCAGAAGCCCCTGCACGTGGTCCGGTGGCGCATCGAGGAAGATGACCGCCCGCTCGTCGGGACGACCGGCCCGCTTCGACAACAGGACGAGTTGCGCCGTCAACGAGGGCGTGTCGCGGAATTCGAGCGCGATCGCCAGGGGCGGCGGCTTCAGGTTGATTTCCGTGACGTAGGCCAACTGGTTGTCGTCCCGCGCCACGAACACGCAGCAATCGTTCTGCGCGGCCAGGCCGCGCATCTCGTCGACGAACGCCTTCTTCCCCGCATACCCCCGCCCGCCGATGCGGCCGAAGCCCGGACTCGTTCCGATGGCGACCGGCTCCCCGGCGGGCTGGCCGAGCGCAACCGCCGCGCTGCGGACCTGCGCGGGCTCCCCGGCGATGCGACCCAAGGCCTCCGACTCCATGACCCCTTCGTGCTCGACGGCCCGGGCCAGCTCACCGGCGTGGGCCCGGACGGCGTCGGCATGCGCCGCGTCATAGCGCAAGACCGCACGCCCCTGCGCGTCGGGAACGATCTCGATACCGTCGACGTCGTCGGCTTGCACGAACCGCAGCGCACGCGCGTCGATGTTGTGGCCACCGACGGCCGTCATGGTGTGATGGCTGTCCCACGACGTGACGATGGAGGGCGTCCTGATCGCCCCCTTGACCTCGCGCTCGCTCGCCTGCATGTAGCTCGTGCGTATGGCGCCAAGATCTGCCGTCTTGCCGGCGATGTAGCTGAGCGCGCGACCCAGCTTTTCAATCGAATCCTGAAAGTGCTGCAGATCATCGCGCTGCTCGTCGAGCGCCTTCTTTTGTTCGACGAGTTCCGGCAGCAGTGCCTCCTGTTGCTCCGGATGCTGTTCGGCAACCAGGGCTTTGGCGCGCAGCGCGGCATGGCCTTGTTTCAACGCATCCACTCGCGGTTGCAGGAAGCGCATGAGCTCTTGTTGGTCGGCCAACAGCGCCGCGATCCTGGGCGTGTCGATGGAGGGATTGGCCTGTTGAAATGCCTTCACGGCGTCCATCGCCGGCGATAGCTGTTGGCTGTCGTTCTTCAACGTGCCCGCGTCGATCTGCTCGATGAGGTGTGCAACTGCTGTCGCGATGACCCGCGACGGTTGCGCGACCGGGTTCGCGAGGTCTTTCAGTCGACGCCATCCGCGAAGGCCGAACGTCGTCTTCGGAGTCAGCTCCAATCCTTGTCCCAGGGCGGGCAGCCGAGATTTGAAAAGCCCACCCAGGATGGACGAATCCGCCTTCGGTGCCGTGGCGCGGAGGAACTGATACATCACCGTGTATTGCAACACCCGGGACAAATTGGGATCGCCCAGTTCGGCAAAGTAGCGATACGCCTCTTCCTCGTATTGCAACAGGTCGGCACCGCCCTGGTCCTTCGGCTTGCCGTCCGCGCCGTAGGTCACGGGCAATGCGCCCGTGCGGTTGACGGTGACGAGCGTCCGATCACCTTCGGTCATCTGAACCGCGGAGCCCGACGTGTTCCAGTTGAAGAGAACCTCGCCACTGCCTGTCTTGTCGAAGACGACCTCCGGCAATGACTTGCCCGAAAAGGGGAATTTCCCCGGCTTCGGGTAATTGAAATACAGATATTCGATCTCGCCAGCCGAAGACCAACTCTTCAGCAGCTGATCCGTGGTGTTCAGCAAGGCGCCGAACTCCGTGTCCACGAGCGACGGGCTCAGATAGATCGGGGCCCAATCCTTTCCGAGCTCGGCCGGATCGTGAAGCTTGCCCGCGAACACCGTGTTGCGCTCGTAACTCTGTGCCAGTTCGTCCCCGCCCTCGCGGGCGAGCAGCGTGAAGGTCTCGAATCGAAGCGGCGGGAGCCGCCAAAGCGATGCGGTTCGCGCACGCCCGATCAAGGCCAATTGATCCTTCTCTTTCACGCCTGCGAAAAAGACATCCGACGCAATCGAGAACTGACGAAACGGAACCCGCAGACCTGAAACGTCGACGCCTCCCAAAAGACCGGCGGCCAGCGTGGAAACGGGAAACGTCAACATCACGAGCCGACCATCCTGCGAGATGAATGCGCCGGACGAGCCTGCCCGGGCGAGCGCCTGCCAACCCAGGCCGGGCGCTCCGGCGTCGTCGATGGGCACCCATGTTTCCGAGGGGTCGGAGAGCCAGGCGGACACCTCGTTGGGCGTGACGTGGAAGTCCAGCGGGGGCACGGCCGTCTTGTCGTCGGGCGTCACGCCAATGGGCTCGACGTCCGCGCCGTATGAGGTGCCGTAGAGGCCTTGAGCCAACAGGGCCAGGCGGTCTCTCGTCGTGGCGTCGGACAGAGGATCCTCCGCGGCCGTCGTATGGATCGTCAGCACCAGATCTTCGAGCCAGCCGTCCGCGCCCAGGCCCCAGTGCTTTCGAGACACGGCTCGGAGATCGTCCCCGAAGATGGCATGCGTCAGCGCGTCGAGTTGGGGGCTTCCGATCCCGGGAGGCGGCTCCGAGACGACCAGCGCGACCGTGCCATCGCCAAGCGACTTGGCAGCGATCGTCTGGTACGGGTAGGGGTGTGCGGTCCGGAATGTCCGCCACGCGGCGCACGCAGCGTCACCCTGATCGCACGGCGCCGGATACGCGTCGGCGATCCCATTGCGGGTCTCCAATCGATGCGATATCCACGTGATCGCGCCGATGAAGAGCGCGACGGACGCGACCACGCCAAGCGAGCCGCGCAGCAGCCACTTTTTCACACGGGAGCCCTTGTTCATGTCACCTCCCAGTCCTCTGGCGTCGGTAGACTGCGCCTCGATGAATCCGGCTGAAATCCCTAACTCCGCCATGCGTAGCAAATATCGCTGAACGAGTGGGGGGCACACCGGCCCAGGTATCTCCCGGCGAGCAGCTCGGCGAGCGCTGGCGAGGCCTCTTCAGGCAGCATCAGTGCCTCGTCCGCACGCCCTCGGGCAAGTTGAACGGCGTCACGACATCCACCTTCGACAACCCGGCCGTTCCATCCTCCGCCGCGGCACCATGCGCCGCGAGAATCCGCAAGCACGCCTGCCTCACGTCATGGCGCAGGTCGTGATCGAGCACCGCGTGCAGCCGTCCCGCTTTCAGCAAGGCGACGTTGTCGTCGTCGAGGTCGTGCCCGATGAAGCAGCGGCAGGGTCGCGACATCTCGTCGAACGCGCGGCAGATCGCCTCGTTGGCACCGCCGATCGAGTAGACCGCCGCGATGGTCGGATGCGTGCGCAGCAGCGCGCGCACGAGGACTTCGGTGCGTTCCTCGACGCCCTGCCCTTCACCGATCGTGTGGATCGGGACGTCGCGTCGCGTGCGCGCCATCACCGCACGAAAGCCGACCTCGCGTTCTTCCTCGCCACGGAAGTGCGCGCTGCTCATCGACACGAGCACGCCGACGCGCGCTCGCGCGGGCAGCCATTGGCCCAGCAGGTAGGCCGCGGTTTCGCCGGCGGCGCGGTTGTCGAGGCCGACGTAGGCCAGGCGGCGCGACGACGGCAGGTCGGTGACGAGCGTGACGACCGGAATGCCGCAGTCGGCCAGCCGGCCCACGGCGTCGACGACGATCGGCAGGTGCGGCGCCTTCAGCAGCACGCCGTGGCTGCCGCGCGCGGCGATGCGGTCGAGCGTGGCGACGAGTTCGTCGACGGGCCAGGCTTCGTGCAACTCGTGGCGCGCGCGGAAGATGGCCGGGCGCAGCGTCGACATCTCGAGGTCGAGCGCCGCGCGCACTGCGTTCGAGAAGCGCCGCGGCGTGTCCATCACGAGATCGACCAGGAACTTGCGCCCGACCACGCCGACCTGGCGCCGCTGCCGCTGCAGCGCCTCGATCGCCTGCTCCACGCGACGCGCCATGTGCGCACGCACGTTCGGCCGCCGGTTCAACACGCGGTCGACCGTGGCCTCGCTGACGCCAGCCTGCTGGGCGATGTCCTTGATGAGGAATGGACGGGACATGGTCGACGGACACGAAGGCCGCCGCGCGGCCGTTGATGGATTATTGATGGTTTTCGGATGCCCGCGCGGACGGGCGGCCGCTACGCTGGAGCTCGTCCAAGAAAGCCCATGCAGCCCGGAGACACCATGACCTCGAGCACGACCCCACGACCTTCCTCGGCCTGGCTGGCCGCGGCCGATTGCCGCGTCGCCGACCTGCAGCGCCACGTCGACGAGCGCGCGACGTGGCCGAAGCCGCCGCATGCCGCCGAACTGGCGGCGGGCGTGCCGATCTACGACTGCATCGCGTTGCGCGAGCGCTTGCAGGCGCCCGGAAGCGCTCGCGCGTTCGCGGGCGAGTGGCACGACGTCCTCGCCGACGGCCCCGGCGTGTTCGTGCTGGCCGGGGCGTGGAACGATCACGCGGCGCTCGACGCGGTGACGGCGCGCTTCTTCGAGACGATCGAATCGGAGGCCGGCGGCCACCGCGGCGGCGACCATTTCGCCAAGGCCGGTGCCAACAACCGCATCTGGAACGCGTTGCAGAAACTCGCGCACCGAGATGCGACGCAATTCGCGCGCTATTACGCCAACGACATGCTCGCCCTCGCCTGCACGGCCTGGCTCGGGCCGGGCTACCAGGTGACGTCGCAGGTCAACTGCGTCAATCCGGGCGGCGCCGCGCAATCGCCGCATCGCGACTACCACCTCGGTTTCTGCTCCGCCGCCCAGGCCGCCGCATACCCCGCCACCGTACACCGGCTGTCGCCCGCGCTGACGCTGCAAGGCGCCGTCGCGCATGTCGACATGCCTGTCGAGAGCGGCCCGACGCTGTTGTTGCCGCATTCGCAGAAATACGAGTCCGGGTATCTGGTCGCCGGCCGCGCCGAGTTCGACGACTGCTTCGCCGCGCACCACGTGCAGTTGCCGCTGCGCAAGGGCGACGCCGTCTTCTTCAACCCGGCGTTGATGCATGCGGCGGGCAGCAACCGATCGAACGACGTGCGGCGCATCGCGAACCTGCTGCAGGTCTCGTCCGCCTTTGGACGCGCGATGGAAGGCGTCGATCGCACGGCGCTCGCCGTCGCCGTCTATCCGGCCTTGCTCGCGCTGCGCGAACGCGGCGAGTTCGACGCCGACGCGTCGGCGCGCGCGATCGCCGCCTGCGCGGAAGGCTACGCCTTCCCGACCAACCTCGACCTCGACCCGCCGTCGGGCGGCCTCGCGCCGGCCAGCCACCAGGACTTGATGCGCGGCGCGCTCGACGAACGCTGGAGCGCGGCGCGGTTCGAGGAGGCTCTGCGCGCACGCACGACGCCGCTGCAGGCCCTCTGACGTCGAACAGGCCCGCGCAGGATCCGCGATCGCGCTCAGGCCGCTCGCGGCAGCGCCTCCAGCGCCTGCAGGCAGGCCCCGAAATCGACCAGGGCGTAACTCGCGCGGTGCTCCGCGGTCATCGTCGACACCACCTCGACCTCGCGTCCCGCCGCGAACAGTCGGCACAGCGTGCCCGTGTGCGCCGGGATCATCGCGCGGACGCCGGCAATGGGCACCGCGATGCGGCGGTCGCGGTCGGCGACGACGATCAGCTGCCGCACGTCGCCGACCGCCAGCGCCACGCCGCGCGCGCCGAGCACGTCGCGCACGGGCACCGCATGGCCGCGCCACGCGAGGCTCGCGGGAAGGGCCGCGGCGAGCCGGGCGCGCAGCGCGTCCGGGAACGGCAAGACCTCCTGCACGAGCGCGACCTCCGACGCGAACACGCCCGCAGCCTCGAACACCATGTAGGGCTTGACGCTGCGCGCTTGCGCGGCGCCAGGCTCGTTCGCCGTGCGACGGGCGCTGAGCGCCGATTCGGGGCAGTGCGACATCAGCGTCCGCGGATCGAGCACCTGCAAGATGCCGCGGTCGATCGGGATGTCGCAGCGCGCGAGCGTGCCTGTCGCCGCCAAGCCACCCATTGCCGTCGCCGCGTCGAGCCGTTCGACATCGATCGCCGTCAGGCCGAAGTTCTCGTGCACCAGCACGCCGAGCGCGAGCCCGTCGTGCCGCACGACGCACATCCACGGCGCGATCCCCGCATCGGGCACGGCACGCAGCGCCGCGCTCAGGTCGACGACCGGCAGGAGTTGCCCGCGCCAGTCGCACAGTCCGCGCACGCCGGCATGCGGCAGCGGCGGCGCGCGCAACGCTGGCGTGCGCAGGAGCTCGCCGATGTCGTCGGACGGAATGCCCGCGAGCGCGTCGCCGATGCGGAACACGCCGAAGCTGACCGACGCGACGGGCGCGCGGCGGACGGCGGCCGAGGCGTCCACGCCCGCGATACCCGTCACCGTACCCACGTCGGCCGGCGTCGCGCCGCACCAGGCACCCGCCAGCGCGGCCAGGCGCGGGGGGTCGATCAGCGGCAGCGGCGGCTCGCTCGCATCGAGCAGCGCCGCATGCGTGAACAGCTCGATGCCGCCCTCCTCGTGGAACAGTCGCTCGACGGCGTGCCGCGCGCAGCGCTTGAGCCCGAGCACCGCGTCGACCAGCAGGCCCACGACCTGGCCTTCGTGCGCGAGGATCACGATGCGCGCATCGCGCGAGGCCTCGTCGAAGGCGGGCGCGAGCCCGTTGTCGACGCCGGCGGCCACGGCGCACGGCGGCGCGAAGTCGGTGTCGGCTTCACCGCGGCCGTCGACGACGACGACCTCGACCGCTTCGAGCCAGCGCTGCAGGTGCACGACCGGCACCAGCTGCGTCCCGTGCGACACGATGCCCACGACGCCCGCGGCACGTCGCGGCGGCGCCGTCATCGTCGGCGGAACGACGATCGCCTGCACCACGTAGCGGCCATCGATGCCGATGAGGCGGCCCTGCACGCGCAGCGTGGCGATCATGCAGCTGTCGCGCGTGCCGGCGCCCGGCCGCTCTTCGAGTGAGAACTCCATGACTCAGCCGTTCTGCGAGCTGATCTGGAGATCCAGCAGCAGGCTGGTGACGTTCTGCGTGGCTGACGCCTGCTCGCTGGTGGCGCCGCTGATCTGCTCGATCGATTGCGTGGTGTCGTCGACGGAGCGCTGGATGCGCGTGAACGCGTCCTCGACTTCCTGCGACAGCCGACCGCCTTCCTGCACGCGGTTGACGGTCTCGTTGATCAGCTTGGAGATCTCGCGCGTGGCCCGCGCCGACTTCTCGGCCAGCTTGCGCACTTCCTCCGCGACCACCGAGAAGCCGATCCCGTGCTCGCCGGCGCGCGCGGCCTCGATGGCGGCGTTGAACGCGAGCAGGTGCGTCTGGCCGGCGATCTCGCTGATCGTGTCGATGATCTCGGTGATGTCCTTGGACGACTCCTGGATCGCGATGATCGATTCGCGCGAGCGCTTGAGCAGGCGGCTGCCGTCGTCGGCTTCGCGCTGCGTCTGGCTCGCGAGGCGCGTCGAGCGCTGCGAGCCTTCGGCAATGCTGGTGATCGACCCGGACAGGCCGTCCATCACGCTGGAGATCGCGGACACGTTGTTGGCGATGGACTGCTCGCGGTCGACCTGCGTGGTGATCTCCATCGCGAACTTCACGACCTTGTAGGGCTTGCCGTCCAGGCCCAGGATCGGGTTGTACGTCGCCTGGATCCAGACCTCCGCGCTGCCCTTGCCCAGGCGCTTGAAGCGGCCCGACTTGAAGGCGCCGTCGTTGAGGTCGGCCCAGAAGTCGCGGTACTCGCGCGACTTCGCGAAGTCGGCGTCGCAGAACAGGCTGTGGTGCCGGCCGCGCAGCTCGCCGAGCGTGTAGCCCACGGTGCGCAGGAAGTTCGCGTTGGCGTCGAGGATGTTGCCCTGCATGTCGAACTCGATCACGCCCTGCGATCGCCCGATCGCCTCGAGCTTGCCGCGCGCCTCGCCCGCGGCGCGGCGCGTGGGCGTGATGTCGGTGGCGAACTTCACGACCTTCACGGGCCGGCCCGCCGCGTCGAAGATGGGGTTGTAGGACGCCTGGATCCACACGTCTTCGCCGGTGCGGGCGATGCGCCGGTACTCGCCCGCATCGAACTCGCCGCGCCCGAGGCGATCCCAGAACGCCACGTAGTCCGGCGAGCGCGTGTAGGCCTGGTCGCAGAACATGCGGTGGTGCTGGCCGAGCACCTCGTCGAGCGCGTAGCCGAACGACGCGAGGAAGTTCTCGTTGGCGGCCAGCACGCGGCCGGTCAGGTCGAACTCGATCACGGCCTGCACGCGGTTGATCGCCTGCGTGCGGCCTTCGAAGTCGGCGCTGCGCAGCTTGTTGGCGGTCACGTCGGTCGCGAACTTCACGACGCGTACCGGCTTGCCGTCGGCGCCGAAGATCGGCGTGTAGGACGCCTGCAGCCAGATCTCGCGGCCATGCTTGGCCACGCGCACGAACTCGCCCGAATGCACCTGCCCGCTGGCCAGATGGTTCCAGAACGCCGCGTAGTCCGGGCTGCGGATGTAGGCCGGATCGCAGAACATGCGGTGGTGCTGGCCGACCACTTCCTCGAGCGTGTAGCCCATCGCGGACAGGAACATGTCGTTGGCATGGTGGATGTGGCCCGTCATGTCGAACTCGATCATCGCCTGGACGCGATCGATGGCCTGGTAGACGCTGTTCAACGCGTGGACGTCAGGGTTCTTCAGGGAGGAGGTCTGCATGGCGGGTGTCTCAGTTGGCGAAGTCCGGGAGTGCACCGGATTTCGGACTCGCCCGACGCCGATTGAGGGCGCGCCGGCGACGCCCGGAAGCCTGTCTAGAACGCCCCACAGGCCGCGGCGTCCGCCCGGCGGCGGTCGCGCACTCCCGATACGTTCGATCGCGATCTCCCCACACGCCGGCGGTATCGGAAACCGGACGATGCGCCGACATTGCAGGAGAGCTGCCGGAACGCCCGGCACGCACACTCCGAGGACTTCCCCCATGCTGCACACCTCCGCCCACGGCCAGCGCGCCACCAGCTACCACCCGGCCCTGCGCGGCAATGCTGCGCCATCGTCGCTCGACCAGCGCCACCACGGCCGCGCCCGTGCGCGCTGGCAGATCCGCCTCATCGGCGCGGGCGAGGCGATCGTCGCGGGCTGGGTCTGCGACGTGTCGGAAGGCGGCCTCGGCCTGATGAGCCGCGTGAACGTGCCGGTGGGCTCGGTGCTGGAGACCGCGCTCGCCGTGCCGCACCCATCGGATCCGCGGCGCAGCCTGACCGTGCGCGCCAAGGTGCGCGTCGTCTCCTCGGCCTTCTGCGGCACGCAGTCGCGCCTGGGCGTGCAGTTCATGGCGTTGCCGATGGCGGCGCGGCTGGCGATCCGCAAGTACACGCTCTCGCATTCCTGAGCGCGCGCACGCCGCGCGGCACTCGACCGCTCAGGTCGGATCCAGAGCGCGAGGCCGGCCGCGCGCGAGACGTCTCGCACTTGGGCCACGGTGTCGTCTTCGCCGTCGCAGGGATAGGCGTCGCCGTCCTGGTCGAGCCGCAGCAGCCAGCCGCTCGGTGAACGACACGGGCATCTCCAAAGCACTGCGCCGCAAGTTCGGCGGCGGCACGCTGTCCGCCGTCGCCGCGACCGACACGATCTGGCTGCTCTCGCACAGCATCTCCACGTCGACCAGCGGCGGTGCGCTCGTCATCGGCAACAAGCGCGGCGGCCAGTTCCGGGACGGCGGCTTCGGGCCGACCGTGGTGGGCGGCGTGCACAAGCTCTACCGCGTCGACCAGCTCCCCCGCGCCATCGAGAAGGAAGGTCTCATCAAGGACTTCCTCGACCTGCGCCCGTACTGCTGCGGCGCGGGCCTGGACGCCACGAACAACGGCCAGGCGGTTCGACCTTTCGCACAACGCCTCAAGCCCTCGCTCACGGGTCGGGGCTACACCGACGTCGTCGTCACCGGCTTCCTCGGCAACCTCGTCGCCGGCTACTCCGAGTTCGTCGCGCCGGGAACGCTCGTCCTCGGCGCCGACGCGGTGGCCGGCGTCGGCTGGGCATCAAGGTGCAGGGCGAGTCCTACGCGCAGAACGCGTTCAACCACGCGCGCGGTTTCTGAGCGGCCACGCTCGCGGGTATCGGGAACGGTCTGCGGTGTCGGTTGCGGGGTGGGCCAAGGTCCGGCGATTGCCGCGACGCCCCACCCGGCTCCCGCCGCCAACAGCAGACGCCCCATGTCCGACTATGAACTCCACTACTGGCAGATGCCCTTCCGCGGCCAGTTCATCCGAGCCATCCTCGCGTTCGCGGGCCAGCGGTGGGACGAGTTCGACGACGACGCCGTCTCGACATTGATGGAAGCCGTGCCCGCGGCGCAGCCGGTGCCGTTCATGGGGCCGCCGATGCTGGTCGACAGGCACGCCGGCGTCGCGCTGGCCGAGATGCCGGCGATCGCGTACTACCTCGGCGAGACGCTGGACCTGATGCCCGCGTCGGTGGCCGGCAAGGCGCTCGCGCTGAAGGTCGTCAACGACGCGAACGACGTCATCGACGAGCTCACGCTCGACGGCGGCAAGCAGATGTGGTCGCCGCAGCGCTGGAAGAAGTTCCAGCCGCGGCTGGCGCACTGGATGTCGATCTGGGAGGAGACCGGCCGCCGCCACGGCCTCGCGCGCGACGCCGGCTTCCTGCTGGGCGGCCCGCGCGCCGGCGTCACCGACATCATCACCGCGACGCTGTGGGGCACGCTGGACGACCACTTCCCGGTGATCGGCCACCTGCTCGAGACCCAGGCCCCCGCGACCGCCGCGCTCGCGAAGCGCGTGAACGCCGAGCCGTCGATGGTGAACCTCGCCGCAGTCACGCGCGAGCGCTTCGGCGACAGCTATTGCGGCGGCGAGATCGAGAAGTCGATGAAGCGCGTGATCCGGTAGACGACGCCGGCCGCCGTCACATCACCGCCCGCAACCGCTCATACCCGCTGCGGCTGATGGGCACGCGCTTGCCGCTCTTGAGCCGCGCCGCGTGGCCGTCGCTGCCGAAGCGTTCGATGCCTTGCAGGAACGCGAGGTTGACGATGAACGAGCGATGCACGCGCACGAAGTTCTTCGGGTCGAGCTGGGTCTCGAGGTCGGAGATGCGTTGCGTCTTCAGGTAGTCGCGACCGTCGGAGTGGATGGCGATGTAGTCGGACTGCGCCTCGACGACCTCGATCTTGTCGACGCCGATCACGTGCACCTGTTCGCGGTCGCGGATCAGGATGCGCTCGATCCACTGCGACGGGTGCGCGATGAGCTTGTCGAGCGCGGGCGGCGGGGCGCCCAGGCGCGAGCGCGCGCGCGCCAGGCCCTCGTCGAAGCGCGCCTTCGAGAACGGCTTGAGCAGGTAGTCGATCGCGTGCAGGTCGAACGCCTTCTGCGCGTACTGGTCGTAGGCGGTCGTGAAGATGACGCCGTCGCGCCGCCCGGTCAGCTCGAGTACCTCGAGGCCGGTCAGCTTGGGCATGTGGATGTCGAGGAACACCAGGTCGGGCTGGAGTTCGCCGAGCGCCTTCGCGGCGTCGAGGCCGTTGCCGGCCTCGCCGACGACGGCGATGTCGGCATGGTCGGACAGGTACTCGCGCACCAGGTGGCGGGCGAGTTCCTCGTCGTCGGCGATCAGGGCGCGCAACGTCGTCATGCGGCAGCTTCCAGTTCCAGCGGCAACGTGATCTCCACGTCGAAGTGAGTGCCGGTGCGTTGTGCAGCGAAGCGCATGCGCCGGCCGTACAGCGCGTCGAGACGCGCGCGGATGTTCTTCAGGCCCATGCCGAGGCCGGGCTCGAGGCTCGTCGGCGACGGTACCTGCGCGGGTATCGGGTTGACGAGCCGCAGGTGCAGCCAGCCGTCGCGCGCGAGCGCCTCCAGCACGACCTCGCCCGGTTCGTCGAGCTGGCGGATGCCGTGCTTGACCGCATTCTCGATCAGCGGCTGCAACGTCAGCGGCGGGATGGTGGCGCGCCGCGTCGACGGGTCGATGCGCAGCGCGCTCAGCAGCTTCGCGCCCAGGCGCCGCTTCTCGATCGCGAGGTAGTGCTCGCACAGCTCGACCTCCTCCGCGAGCGTGATGCGGTCGCGGTCGGCGAGCGCCAGCGTCATGCGGAAGAACTGCGCGAGAGCGATCGTCATCTCGCGCGCGCCGGCGGGGTCGATGCTGGTGAGCGCGCTGATCGAGTTGAGGCTGTTGAACAGGAAGTGCGGATGGATCTGCGTACGCAGCAGCTGCAGCTCGGACTCGCGCGCGAGCACGTTCGCCTGCGCCTCGCGCGCGGCGGCCTTGCGCACGCTGTCGAAGGCGAGCAGCACGTCGTGCGCGAGGATCGAGACGACATAGAAGCCCACGCCCAGCGCGAAGAACGCCACCCATGCCGGCCGCGTCATCGCGACCAGCCCCGCGCCGCGGCCGAACGAGATGCCGACGCTGTTCCACACGAGCCCGACGCCCAGCCAGCCCAGCGCCACGAGCAGCGTCGCGCCGCCGAACGTGAGCATCGACAGCGCCAGCGTGCGCCGCGCCACCGGCATGCCGCGGCACAGGTAGTAGGCCGACAACGCGACGAACGCGTAGACCGCGCACAGCGGCAGCGCGAAAGACAGCGCCCAGAATGGCGTCGCCAGGCCCGCGAGCGCCAGCAGGCCGCCCAGCCCCGCCCCGACCAGCAACCATGCGGCGAGGTAGCGCAGCAGGTTGCGCAGGTCGGTCAGCAGCGGATGCATCCGGCGTTCGTCGTCAGTTGCGGATCTCGAGGCCGCCCATCACGATCTCCACGCGGATCACGAGGCGCTTGGTCGGGTTCATCGGCGGCACCGTGCGATCCTCGACGCCGCCCATCGTGGGCGCGCCCTGGATGATCACCTGCCAATCGGTCGGCACGCGGATGTCGACCCCGCTCATCAACGAGGAGATGCGCAGGTCGGCGGACTCGACGATCGACGCCTGGCGCAGGTCCAGCTCGAGGCCGGCGAGCGAGAGGTCGATGTCGCCGCCCTGGAAGTCCTGCGAGTCGTTGCGCAGCGAGGTCGCGCTGAACGCGCTCTTGATGCTCACGACGTTGCCGTGGTCGATCTGCGACTGCCGGAAGCGGCGTCCGTGCTCGCCCCAATGGCCGTCCCAGCGCCCGTCCCAGCGGCCCGAGCAACGCCCGTGGCTGCCGGGAAAGAACGAGCGCGCGACCATCATCAGCCCGGCCAGGATCACCAGCGCCGGCCATGTCGTGTGCCAGTCGAGGTGCAGCCAGCCGAGGTTCTGCGCGATGAGCGAGGCGCCGACGACGATCAGCACCGTGCCGCCGAACGGCCGCGAGCGCCAATGGCGGCTGAAGATCTTCGACAGGCCGAGCACGATCAGCACGAGAGGCCAGTACGCCTGCAGCGCGCGGCCATCGATGAAGTTCAGGTTGTCCAGCAGCGCCAGCACGCCGACGACGATGACGACCATGCCGACGACCGCGCGGTTGCCGCGGTGATGGCGGCGACCGGGACGCAGGTTCGGGTTAGGGTCGGAGTCCGGGCCGGGAAGTTCGGGTCTCATGGGATCACGTCCTGAAGGGGAATGTCACGATGCCGTCAGGATGACCGAGCGGCGCGCCCGCCGCACGCCGATTTCGGCGAACGGCGGCCGGCGGTCGGCGAACGGCGCCGGATCGCCGACCGCCGCGGACGCCCCGCTACTTCATCGTGATCCATTGCACCTCGACCCAGTTGTCGGGCCGGTGCACGAACGCCACGTTGCTCCACGCCGCCCACGGGATCACCTGGCGGTACAGCGGCAGGTGGTGCAGCAGTTCGCCCTGGCGCTCGAGCACCTGCCTGATCAGCGCGGCGCGCCTGGCCGGGTCGACCTCGCGGCCCGAGGCGGCGACGAGCGCGTCGATCGTGTCGTCCTTGACGTTGCCGTAGTTGAACGAGCCGAGTCCGTTCGGGCCGCGGTTGCGGTAGATCGGCGTGAAGATGATCTCGGGATCGGTCACCGCGCCGCCCCAGCCGAGCAGGTAGAGGCTCGTGTCGAGCTTGTCGAGCTTGGGGAAGTAGGTGACGCGCGGCATCGTGTTGACGTGCACCTTCAGGTTGATCCGCGCCCACATCGACGCGAGCGCGAGGCACAGGCGCTCGTCGTTGATGTAGCGGTTGTTCGGGCAGTCGAGCGTCACCTCGAAGCCGCCGGCATAGCCGGCCTCGGCCATCAGCTTCTTCGCGGCGGCCAGGTCGAACGGCAGCCGCTTCTCGGCATCGGGGTCGGACGCGGTGCCCAGCGGCGAGGGCATCAGCGCGCCGGTCGGCGCCGCAAGGCCGTTCATCAGGCGCGTGCGCACGAGCTCGATGTCGACCGCCTGGTACAGCGCGCGGCGCACGCGCGGATCTTTGAACGGGTTCCTGCCTTTCACGCTGGAATACAGCAACTCGTCGCGCGCCTGGTCCATGCCGATGAAGAGGATGCGGTTCTCCGGCCCCGCGACGACCTGGATGCCCGGGCTCGCGCGCAGCCGCTCGACGTCGGACGGCGGCGGATCGAGGACGAAGTCGAGCTCGTGCGACAGCAGCGCCGCGATGCGCGTGCCGTTGTTGCGGATCGGCGTGTAGACCACCTGCTGCACGTTGCCCTCGATGGGCCGCCAGTAGCCCGGGTTGCGCTTGAGCACGGTGCGCACGTCGGGCTGGCGGCTCTCGAGCATGTACGGGCCGGTGCCGTTGGCGTGCAGCACGGTCCAGGTCTCCTCGTGCGCCGAGAAGTCCTGCGGATGCAGGGCCTTGTGCTCCTCGCACCACGACTTGCTCATGATGAAGACCGTGCCCAGGTGCTGCAGGAACACCGGGTCGAACGCGGCGAGGTCGAATTCGACGGTGAAGTCGTCGACCTTGCGCGCGTCGCCGAGCGCCGACGCGAAGGCCGCGATCTGCGAGGTCTTCTCGCGCGCCCGGTTCATCGAGAAGACGACGTCGTCGGCGGTGAACGGCCGGCCGTCCTGGAACTTGACGCCATGGCGCAGCTTGAACGTCCACTTCGTCGGGCTGTCCTGCTTCCACTCGGAGGCGAGCTGCGGGACGATGTTCATCTGCTTGTCGCGCGTCACCAGGAACTCGTAGATCTGGCCGTTGAAGGTGTTCGTCAGGCCTTCGTTCTGCGAGTACGGATCGAGCGTCTGCGGATCGCCCTGGCTGGACCAGCGCAGCGTCTGCGCCGCGGCCGGCCCGGCCAGGGCCCAGCCGAACGCCGCGAGCGCGGCGACGGCGAACGAACGCAGGCGGAGCGGGTGTCGCATGAGATGAAGTCCTTGTCGTCTTGGGTGACGCAGGATAGGTGCAGCACGGTAGCGTGCACGCGCGGGTCAACCCGGAGCGCGGGCGCCGCGCGACGCGACGTCGGCTGAACCGGCGTTCACCCCGCGCGATCGTGCGTTCGTCGAATATCGATAGGCGGCACGCGCACGGTCGGCGATGCTGCGCGGCCGGCCAAAATGCGGAAACGGTTCCATGCGCAAGTCATCATTCGATGACAAAATGGCGCGGGCCTTGCTTTGTTCACAGTCGCGAATTCAAGGCAAGGCAATCATTGCTTAGGCAATAAAGTCATGGGGACATCGCTCGCAAAGCGGGAAAACCCGACTACCATGCCCCGCAATCGGCGCGCCGCCGGGTCGGCCGAGCAAGTACAACGAGGAGCAGGAATGAGTTACAAGATCCCCCGACGTCCGCCTTGGCGCGCCACCGCGCTGAGTCTCGGCATCGGCATGGCGTTGACGGCCTGCGCCGTCGGCCCGGACTTCCACGCGCCGGAGGC
>FTDG01003398.1_pt1 | contig 19299 bp, 14 predicted proteins | sample 1639751 | NCBI WGS metagenome assembly FTDG01 (sample SAMEA3914869, study PRJEB12502) | metagenome | biome: forest; material: soil | place: USA | collected 2012-03-12 | depth 0.1 m
ACGCTGCCCGACTACATGCTGCCGTCGGCCATCGTCCGCCTCGATACCCTGCCCCGTACGCCCAACGGCAAGCTCGATCGCAACGCGCTGCCCGCGCCGCAAGCCATCGCCGCGGACGACGTCCGGCCGTACGAGGCGCCGCAAGGCTTTTTCGAAACGACCGTGGCTCGCCTGTGGGCTGGCCTGTTGCAGCTGGAGCGCGTCAGCCGCCGCGACAACTTCTTCAAGCTCGGCGGCCACTCGCTGCTGGCCGGCGTGGTCGTCAGCCGCCTGCGCAGTGCGGGTTTCACGGCGTCCATCCCGGCGTTGTTCGATGCGCCGACGGTCGAAGGTTTCGCCGCGACGATCACGGTCGCCCACGCCAAGCCCGCCAGGGACGCGGCGCTCGTCGTCCGCGCAGGCTCGGGCACGCCGTTGTTCCTGATCCACGACGGCTATGGCGACACGCTGTACTTCTTCGCGCTTGCTCGCCATCTGCCCGAGACGCTGCCTGTGATCGGCCTGCCGCCGGCGGACCCCGACACAGGCCCGCCAGCCAGCGTGGAAGGGCTGGCGGCTCGCCTGGTCGGGCTGATGCGCGCCGCGCAGCCGGCCGGTCCGTATGCGCTCGCAGGATGGTCCTTCGGCGGATTGCTCGCCTACGAAGTGGCGCGCCAGCTCGAGGCGTCCGGCGAGCAGGTCGCCTTCCTCGGCCTGATCGACACGTACCGATCGAACCCGGACGCCACGCCGCCCGGCACCGAGCTGACGCCGGAGAGCGTGCTCGCCGAACTCGGCACGCTGGCCAGCGCCGAAGGCGCCGCCCTCGCGGCACGGGCGCGCGCCGCCGGCGCGGTCGATTTCGACGCGCTGTACGTGGCGCTTCGCGACGCCGGCGCGCTGCCGCCCAACTTCGCCGTCCTGTCGCACGCCGACGTGCGCATGCAATGTCGTTGGCTTGCGCTCCATCGCAACGCCATGGATCGCCACCGCGTCGCGCCTGCCCAGCGGCCGCTGCACCTGTTCGCGGCGAGCGAAGCCAGCGTGGGTTCCACGCCAGGCGGCGCCTCGGCGGGCTGGCGGCATGGCGTTCCCGACGGCCTGCTGTTCGTGCACACGGTGCCCGGCAGCCACATGTCGATGATGCAGGAGCCACACATCCGCACACTCGCCGGTCGTCTCGCCGCGAGCCTCTCGGACGCCGTCGTGGCCGGCGCGCCGGGCGTGGACGACGCGGTGCCTGTCCGGCCGCGCAGCTGGGAGGCCGGGCGATGAGCCGCGTCTCGACGGCAGTCATGCCGCAGGCCGCGAGCGGCACGCGTCCCGAACCGGCGCGCCGCGCGGGCCTGCGCGACTTCCTGGTGCTGTTCGGCGGCCAGGTCGTCTCCGCGATCGGCTCGCGGCTGTCGACGTTCGCGCTCGGGATCTGGGTGTTGCGCACCACCGGCTCGACGACCGACTTCGCGCTGACCTATCTCGCGATGGACCTGCCGCTGCTGCTCGTGTCGCCCCTCGCCGGCGTGGCCGCGGACCGCCTGGACCGCAGGCGGCTGATGATGGCCTGCGTGAGCGTCGGAGCCCTCGCGATGTTCGCGCTCGCAAGCCTGCTCGCCCTGCACCAGCTCGCGCTGTGGCACGTCTACGTCGGCGTGGCCGTCATCTCGATCTGCCAGGGCTTCCACTCGCCGACGTTCGCGGCCAGCATCCCGCTGCTGGTCGACGAGAAGCAGTTGCCGCGCGTCAACGGCCTCGTGCAGACCGGCAGCGCGATCGCGACGATCGTCGGGCCACTGCTCGCCGGCGTACTCGTGAACACGATCGCGCTGCAGGGCGTGCTCGCGGTGGACGGCGCGACATTCCTCGTCGCGCTCGCAGGCATCGCGCTCAGCCACGTGCCGCGCCCGCCGAAGAGCGCGCAGCCGGCAGCACCGGGGCTGGGGCGCGAGGCGGCCGCGGGCTGGCGCTACGTCCGTTCTCGGGAAGGCCTCGTCGGGCTGCTCGTCGTCGAGGCGTTGCAGAACTTCATCTTCTCGATCGCAGGTGTGCTGATCACGCCGCTGCTGTTGTCTTTCGCGAGCCCGGCGCTGGTCGGCCTGCAGTTCGCGATCGGCGGTGCCGGCCTGCTCTTGGGCGGCCTCGCGCTGGCGGCCGTCGGCGCGCCGAAGCGCAAGGTGCCGGCGATGCTCGCGTGCATGGCCCTCGCCGGCGTCATGCTCGCGGCACATGGCCTGCGGCCATCGTTCACGCTCGTCTCCGTCGCGGGCTTCCTCATGTTCGCGAGCATGCCGATCGGCGAGGCGTTGAACGTCTCGCTCTGGCAGACCAAGGTGCCCAGCGAGTTGCAGGGCCGCTGCTTCGCGATCAAGCAGATGCTCTCGAACGGCCTGTCGCCCATCGGCTATGCGCTCGCCGGCCCGCTGGCCGAGCACGTGTTCGAGCCCTTGCTCGCGGTCCACGGCCCGCTCGCGGCCTGGATCGGACCGGCGATCGGCACCGGCCCGGGGCGCGGCACCGGCCTTCTGTTCATTGTCTTGGGAAGCCTGATGTCGCTGGTTCCCTTGGCAGCCTTCGGCGCGGCACGCATCCGCCGCGTCGACGACCTTCCCGACGCCTTCGCCCTCGCGGCACAAGGCGAGGCGACGCCCGCTTCCTGCGGACATTCCCCGACGCCCCACCCTGCGGATCACACCGCCGCGGCGTCCACCCCCACCGGAGCGCGCGCCTCGTCGGTCGCTCCCTTAGCTTGAACACAGCGTGCGGAGGCCACAAGCCATGGACACACAGCTCTCTCTTCGGTCCCCAGCGGATCCGACCGTCGCAGCCCACCCGGACTGCCCACCCCTGATGCGCATCTCGGAGGTCGAGCGCAACCATGCGCCGGACTCCGGCCTGGGTCGCACCGCCCATTGGGTACGCACGTATCTCGCGCAGCCGCACGAGCGACTCGGACGCCAGGGCGCGGTCTGCCCGTTCGTGCCCGTCTCGCTGCAGATGGACAGCCTCTGGTTCGCCGAGGTCGACGATCCGACACCGACGTTCGAGCATCTCTCGGAGGTCGTCATGGAATACCGTCGGCGCTTCCTCGAGATGGTCCCGACCACCGGTTCCGAGGCCATGCAGAAGGCGATCCTGATCGTCTTCCCGGCGCTCTCCGGCGAGGGGCCGCTGGGCGCGGGCCTGGTCGACGCGGTGCAGTTCGCGCTGAAGAAGCATTTCGTGCAGCAGGGCCTGATGCTGGGCGAGTTCCACGCGACCAACGCGAGCCCGGGTCTGCGCAACAAGGACTTCCTGCCGCTGCGCAGCCCCGTGCCGCTGCTGGCGATCCGCAACATGGTGGAGTCGGACCTGCCGTTCCTCGTCAGCGACGCCTACCGTCCGCGCGAGCGGGCGAGCTTCTTGCGCGCCTATATCTCGCGCATGAAAGGCCAGCTCAAGCCCGGCAAGTTCGAGCAGGTGCTCGACCGCCTGATCGCCGAGGAGATCTCGATCCTGAAGGACGACGCCATGCACGGCGCCGCCGACGCCCTGGTGGCGCCCGCCGCCGCCGCGCCGCACGCGTGCCGCGCGGCACGCGGCGAAACGACGCATGACGAAGGCGCACGCGGCACCCCCGCGCGCCAGCCGTCGCTGGGAGTCCAGCGATGACGACGCAGCGTCCCGATGACGCGGCGACCGACGAGCGCATCGCCATCGTCGGTGGCGGCCTCGCAGGCTCGCTGCTCGCGCTGTCCCTCGCGCGCCAAGGCCTCGCGGTGGACGTCTACGAACGTCGCGCCGACCCGCGCGGCCAGGGCGCGGCCGCGGGTCGCTCCATCAACCTGGGCTTGTCCAAGCGCGGCATGCAGGCGCTGGCCGAAGTCGGCTTGCTCGACGAGGTCCTCGCGCGCTCGGTCGCGATGCGCGGCCGCGTGATCCATGCACCCGACGGCAGCACGCGCTTCCAGCCATACGGCAAGGACGAGCGCGAGGTGCTGCATTCGATCGACCGCAACGAGCTCAACCGGCTCCTGCTGGAACGTGCCGCGAGCCATCCGCAGGTGCGACTGCACTTCGGACATCGCCTCGTCCGGGCCGACAAGGCCCGACGCGAGATCGAGCTGGAGGCCGACGGCGGCCGCACCGTGGTGCGCCCGCGCTGGGTCGTCGGCGCGGACGGAGCGCACTCCGCGATGCGTCGCGAGCTGCAATACGGCGAGCGCGCCGACTACCACCAGGAATACCTCGAGTGGGGCTACAAGGAAATGCGGCTCGCGCCGCGGCCGGACGGCAGCTCGGCCATCGAGTTGAAGGCGCTGCACGTGTGGCCGCGCCGGCACGGCCTGTTCGTCTCGCATCCGAATCGCGATGGCTCGCACACGCTCACGCTGTTCCTGCCGTTCAAGGGCGAGGACAGCTTCGAGACCGTGCGCACGCACGCGCAGATCGACGCGCTGTTCGCGAAGTATTTCCCCGACCTCGTGCCGCTGTTGCCGCAGCTGATCGACGAATGGATGGGGCATGACATCGGCTCGCTCATCACGACGCGCACCGCGCCGTGGGCGTTCGACGACTGGGCAGTGTTGATCGGCGACGCGTGCCACGCGGTCTACCCGTTCTATGGCCAGGGCATGAACTCCTCGTTCGAGGACTGTTCGCGCCTGATGGAGGAGTTGCGCCGCCACCCCGCCGACCGCGCCGCCGCATTCCAGGCCTACGAGGACGGCCGCCGTCCGCACACCGACGTCCTGTGCGAGCTCTCGAAGGCCAACTTCGTCGAGCTGCGACAGAAAGTGCAGTCGCCCTGGTTCCTGGTGCGCAAGCGCCTGGACGTGACGCTCAACAAGCTGCTGCCGCACGCCTGGATGCCGCTGTATTCGATGATCGCGCACACCACGATGCCCTACGGCGAAGCGCTCGTGCGCTCGCGCCGCCAGGGAAAGATCCTGGTCGGCGCGGCCCTGTTGCTCATCACCGGCCTCGGCGCCGGCGTCGCGTTCGCCTTGACGCAATGGAAGTGACCGCCATGTCCACTCTGTCCACCGAGCGCCGCGTCGGCGCCTCGTTCCTCGCACTGCTCGTCGGCCTGATCGCCGGAGTCGCGACCTCGGTCGCAGTGTCGTCGCTCGCGGTGCAGGCGGTCGTCGTCCTGGCCGTCGCGGCGCTGCTCGTCGCCCCGATCGCGCGCCGTGTGCCGACGGACTTCGACGGCGCGTTCCGTCGTCACCGGCTCCTGAGCGCACTGTGGCTCGCGATCGCGTTGCTCGCGGCAGCGCGCGTCGCGGGCCTGGCGATGTACATGGCCGACGCGAACCATCCGCAGGCGTCGCCGATGTGGTTCGACAGCGAGTACGTCAACCACAGCTGCTTCTCGGCGGGCTGGAAGGCCACGCAGCTGAACGCGGCCGGCACCGAGAACATCTACGACGACAACCTCTACGACGACGGCCATGAAGGCCGCTTCGAGCTCGACGACTTCATCTACCCGCCGCAGTTCCTGATCCTGCCGCAGGCGCTGCAGGCCACGGGCGGCAGCTTCCTGCAGCAGCGCGCCGCCTGGTTCGTCATCGAGGGCACGCTGTTCGCGTTCGCCATCCTCGCGCTGTGCCGATGGATCGGCGGCGCCACGGGCCGGCGCGCGGCGCTCTGGAGTCCGGCGATCTGGCTGGCCTCGCCGGTGCTCGTCACCTTGCAGGTCGGCAACTTCCAGATCGCGGCGCTCTCGCTGTCGGTGCTCGCGATGGTGCTGTTCGACCGCGACCGCCCCGTGGCGGGCGGCGCCCTGCTCGGCTTCGCGCTGATCAAGGTCTTCCCCGGCGTGCTGTGCGCCTACTTGCTGTTCTCGCGCCGCTGGAGGCCGGTCGCGTGGACTGCCGCGTTCTTCGCCGTCTATACGGCCCTGGCGTATGCCACCGCGGGCCCGAAACCCTTCCACGCGTTCGTCACGCTGGTCGCGCCGCAGATGTCCAGCGGCGAGCTGTGGTGGAGCTGGCTCGACCTCCAGCGCCTGGCCTACGTCAACGCCATCAACGACTCCGTGCCCGCGCTGCTGCTCAAGCTCAAGCAGATCGGCCTGGCACCGGGCATCGACCACCAGGCGCTGCGCCTGGCATCGTCGGCCTGGTCGGTCGTCGTGGTCGTCTGCGCCTGGGTGGCGGCGCGGCGCGGCGCGCAGGATTCGCGTTGGAGACAGGCGGCCTGCTGGATCGCGCTGCTCGGCATCGCGTCGTTGCGCAGTCCCTTCGTGCCCGACCACGACGGCCTGATCGCCGGCGTCTGGCTCTGGTGGCTCGTGGCGACCGCGGCGCCGCTCGCGTCGCTCGGGCGCGCGCGCCTGGCCGCGATCGCCGCCCTGTGGGTGCCGGTCGGACTGGTCCTGCCCTTCAGCCTCTTCGAGTCGCACAAGCTGCTCGGCCCGCTCGTCGCATGGAGCACCACCGCCCAGCTGCTGATGATCGCGCTGATGCTGTGGACGACGCTGCGTCGCGGCGATTCCACCCAGCGTTCCGCCGCAGTGGCATGGGCGCATCGAACCACGGCGACTTGAGGACATGATCTCGATGGAATTGTTTTTCAACTCCGCGCTGCGTGCCCGCGGCTGGGCGCGCGTCGCCGCCGCGACCGCCTTCCTGTGCGGCGCGTCCGCCGCGTTCGCCGACGACGTGCTGCACATCCCGACCGCCACGCGGCGCCCGGTGCTCGCGGACTACGTGGACGGCGTGCCCGCCGACGCCGGCGTCGAGATCAGCGAGCTGCGCCAGAACCAGCCCGGCGACGGCGAGCCGGCCTCGCACAAGACCCGGGTCTTCCTCTCGCACGACGACGCGTACTTCTACGCCGTCTATGTCTGCACCGACGACCCGGCGCTGATTCGCGCCCGCATCCCGCGCCGCGACGACCTGATCGGCGACGACGCGGTCGACCTCCTGATCGACACGTTCCACGACAGGCAGCGCGCCTATCACTTCTACGTCAACCCGTACGGCGCGCAGATGGACGGCATGGAGACCGAAGGCCTCGACACCGACATCGACTTCGACGCGCGCTACGAATCGGAGGGACGCCGCACACCGACCGGCTGGGTCGCGATGATGGCCATCCCTTACAAGAGCCTGCGCTTTCGCGTCGGCGACACGCAGGACTGGGGCATCGCCGTCGGCCGCATCGTGGCGCGCGACGGCGAGTTCGACTACTGGCCGTTCATCTCGCAGAGCAAGGAAGGCTTCATCACGCAGTTCGCCGAGGCGAAGCTCGACAGCCGCATCGAGCCCGGCCGCAACCTGCAGTTGATCCCGTACATCTACATCCCGCGCACGAAGACGCTCGACATCGACGACCCGAACCATCCGGCCTGGCTGCGCGACCACAAGCCCGAGGCCGGACTCGACGCGAAGGTCGTGATCGACAACGCGTTCGTCGCCGACGTCACGATCAATCCCGATTTCAGCGAAGTCGAGTCCGACGATCCGCAGGTGCTGATCAACCAGCGCTACCAGGTGCTGTTCCCGGAGAAGCGCCCGATCTTCCTGGAGAACTCGAGCTTCTTCAAGACGCCCGAGCTGCTGTTCTACTCGCGCGCCGTGGCCGACCCGAATGTCGGCGCGCGCGTCACCGGGCACAAGGACGACATCACGGTCGGCGGCCTGCTCATCGACGACGTCGCCCCGGGCAAGCTGATCCCGCAGGGCGAGCCAGACGCGGGCAAGACGGCGGCCATCGGCGTCGTCCGCGTGCAGAAGGACCTCGACGCCGGCAGCTACCTGGCCACGTTCCTCTCCGACTGGAAGCTCGGCGACAAGCGCAACCTGGTCGCCAGCCTCGACGGCCGTGCCAAGCTCGGCACCAACTGGGCGATCAGCGGCCAGGTCGCCTCCAGCGCGTCGGACGACGACGGCGCCGGCAGCAGCGGCTACCTCGGCGTGCTGAACCTGGCGCGCGCCGATCGCGACCTGAACTACGTCGGCCAGTTCCTCGACATCTCGCGCAACTTCGCCGCCAACCTCGGCTATGTGCCCCGCGTGGACATCCTGCAGACGACGCAGAACCTGTCCTACCTCTGGATCGACGACGACAACGACGGCCGCTGGCTGCGCAGCCAGGGCCCGAAATTGAAGGCCGTCGGCACCTGGGATCACGAGCACGTGCAGCAGGACTGGTCGACCGATGCCGCATGGGTCGTCAACGGCCCGCGCAACACCTCGCTGCAGGCCGACATCCTCGACGGCTACGAGCGCTACCAGGACATCGGCTTCCACGAGAACGGTTGGTCGGTGACGGCGACGTCGCCCTGGTACGACTGGATCACGCCGACGCTCACCTTCGGCCAGGTCGGCGGCGTCAACTACCAGCCGGCGGCGGGCGTCGCGCCCTTCCTCGGCAAGGCGCGCAACGTCTCGCTCGAGGCGCTGCTCACGCTGGGCCCGCACTTCCGCGTGGACCAGACCTGGCTGTGGAACGACCTGCATTCGTACGACGCGATCGCGGGGCAACGTGCCGGCTCGATGGTCTACCGCGAGCTGCTCGCGCGCACCAAGCTCACCTATCAATACAACCGCTTCTATGCCGCGCGCCTGATCGTCGACGACGACTGGCTGCACACCAACTCGGCGCTGAACGCGCTGCCGCCGACCAAGCAGCGCAACTTCGACCTGCTGTTCAGCTACACGCCGAGCCCCGGCACGGCGTTCTACCTCGGGTGGTCGAACCTGCGCGAGAACGTGTCGCTGGTCGGCGAGCCGCCGGTCGCGCAATTGACCCACGAGCTGAACATGACGACCGGGCGCCAGGTCTTCATGAAGTTCAGCTACCTGTTCGAGTGAGACGCCTGATGACGAACGAGATCCAGATCGTCGTGGCCATGTCTGGCTTCGGCGAACGCTTCCGGCGCGCGGGCTACGACCGGCCGAAGCCTCTCATCGAGGTCGAGGGACGGCCCATCATCGCGCACGTCGCCGACATGTTCCCGGGCGAGGACGACCTCCTCTTCGTCTGCAGCGAAGCGCATCTCGCGCATCCCGAGTGGCGCATGGCCGATATCTTGCGCGAATGCCGCCCCGGCGCGCGCGTCGCCGCCATCGCGCCGCACAAGCGCGGGCCGGTGCATGCCGTGCAGCAGGTGCTGCACCGGCTCGACCCGGCCCGGCCCGTGTTCGTGAGCTATTGCGACTACGGCTGCTTCTGGGACTGGAACGACTTCCGCGCCTTCGTCGCCGAGACGCGCTGCGACGGCGCGATCCCGGCCTATCGCGGCTTCCATCCGCACTCGCTCGGCACGACCAACTACGCCTACCTGCGCGAAAGGGACGGCTGGGTTTCGGACATCCGCGAGAAGGCGCCCTTCACCGACGACCGCATGAACGAGTACGCCTCGAGCGGCGGCTACTATTTCGCGAGCGCGGCCCTGATGGCCGACGCGTTCGACCGCATGATCGCGGCGGACCTGAGCGTGGGCGGCGAGTACTACGCGAGCCTCGCCTACAAGCCGCTGCTGCAGGACGGCCGCAACATCGCCGTCTACGAGTTGCAGCACTTCATGCAGTGGGGCACGCCGGAAGACGTCGCCGAGTACCGGCAGTGGTCGTCGGTGTTTCGCGGGCTCGGCGCGCCGGCGCGCGCGCGTCCGCCCTCCCGCGGCTCGATCGTGATGCCGATGGCCGGCCTCGGCCAGCGCTTCGCGCGCGAAGGCTACGCGCAGACCAAGCCGCTGATCCCGGTTTCCGGCCGGCCGATGGTGATGCAGGCCACCGACACCCTGCCGCCCGCGTCGGCCCACGCCTTCGTGCTGCGCGCCGACATGCCCGGCTGCGCCGACATCGGCACCGCGCTCGCGCACCAGTACCCCGGCGCACGCATCGAGACCCTCGCCGGCGTGACCGAAGGCCAGGCGTGCACCGCGCTCATCGGCCTCGAGGCCCTCGCGGACGACGCCACGGGCCCGGTCACGGTCGGCGCCTGCGACTGCGGCGCGCTCCACGACGAAGACCGTCTCCAGGCGCTGTTCGACGACGCTGACGTCGATGTCGTCGTCTGGGTCGCTCGCGGGCATGTCGACGCGATCCGGCGTCCGACGATGTTCGGGTGGATCTCGGAGAGCGACGGCCGCATCGACGGCGTCAGCGTCAAGAAGCCCTTGCAGGCGCCGGCCACCGATCCGATCGTCATCGGCGTCTTCAGCTTCCGCCGCGCGTCGGACCTGCGGGCCGCCATCGCCGCGCTGCTCGCCCGCGACGGGCGCGTGAACGGCGAGTTCTATCTCGACTCCTGCATCGACGACTGCCTCGCGCTCGGCCTGGACTGCCGCACCTTCGAGGTGGACGCGCTGCTGCCCTGGGGCACGCCGAACGACCTGCGCACGTTCGAGTATTGGCAATCGTGCTTCCACAAATGGCCCGGCCATCCGTACCGGCTCGAGTCCGATCCGCGGGTCGATCCGGCCGGCCTCGCCGACCTGGCCGCGCGCTACGCGGTGCACGTGCCGACACGGCCGCTGATGCTCGAGGGTGTCGCATGACGCGTCTCTCGCTCGTCATTCCCTGCTACAACGAAGCGGCCAACCTGGCGCTGCTGCTGGATCGCTGCGCGCGCCTGACGCAGGCCTGCGATGCCGAGGTCATCCTGGTCGACAACGGCTCGACCGACGGCTCCGCCGCCGTGCTGGGCGAGCTGCTGCCGCGCCACCCCGGCTGCCGCAGCGTGCGCGTCGAGGTCAACCGCGGCTACGGCTTCGGCATCCTCGCGGGCCTGGCCGCGGCCCGGGGCGAGATCCTCGGCTGGACGCACGCCGACCTGCAGACCGATCCGCTGGACGCGGCGCGCGCCCTCGCGCTGTTCGACGGCGCCGACGAGCGTGTCTTCGTCAAGGGTCGGCGCCACGGCCGGCCGTGGGGCGACGTCGCGTTCACGATCGGCATGAGCCTGTTCGAGACCGCGCTCCTGCGCCAGCCGCTGTGGGACATCAACGCGCAGCCAACGCTGTTCCCGCGCGCGTTCTTCGCCGACTGGAACGAGCCGCCGCACGACTTCTCGCTCGACCTCTACGCGTACTGGCAGGCGCGCCGCGCCGGCGCGCGCGTGCGCCGGCTGCCCGTGCACTTCGGCGAGCGCGCCCATGGCGTCTCCCACTGGAACGTGGACTTCGCCGCCAAGCGCAAGTTCATCCGCCGCACGGTCGCGTTCAGCCTCGACCTGCGGCGCGCGAGCACCAAATGAATCTCATCGCCCACCGCCGCAATACCGTCGCGCAGCTGCGCGAAACCCCGACGAACCAAGGCGTCGAGATCGACCTGCGCAGCGCCAACGGGCGCCTGCTGCTGGCACACGACCCGTTCGTCGACGGCGAGGACTTCGAGACCTGGCTCGAGGCGTATCGCCACGGCACGCTGATCCTCAACGTCAAGGAAGAAGGCCTCGAGGAGCGCGTGCTCGACACGCTGGCGCGCCGCGGCGTCGACGACTTCTTCTTCCTCGACCAGTCGTTTCCCTTCCTCGTGCGATGGGCGCGCCGCGGAGAGCGGCGATGCGCCGTGCGGGTCTCGGAGTTCGAGTCCATCGACACCGCGTTGACGCTGGGCGGCCTCGTGGACTGGGTCTGGGTCGACTGCTTCACGCGCTTCCCGCTCGAGGCCGCCGATGCGCGCCGCCTCGCCGAGAGCGGGTTGCGCCTGTGCCTGGTCTCGCCCGAGCTGCAGGGCCGCGACGCCGAGTCCGAGATCCCGCGCCTGGCCGCGCTGCTGCGCGAGCGCGGGATCGTGCCCGACGCCGTGTGCAGCAAGCGCTGCGACCTGTGGGAGACGGCGTGAGCACCCTGCGCGCGTTGCTGCGGAACCCGCTGTTCGGCGGCGGCCTCGTGCTGCGCCTGGCGCTCGTGCTGCTGGTCTTGCCGAACGCCGCGATGCATTGGTACGTCCCCTTCATGGAGACGACGACGTCGCGGCTCACGCTCGATCCCTGGGGCGCCTTCCTCGCCGGCGGCGGCGACCCGGCCGCCTTCCCGTACGGCACGATGATGTGGCTCGCCTTCCTGCCGCTCACGCTGGTCGCGCGCCTGGTCGGCGCGCCGGTCTACGTGGGCTACGGGCTGACGCTGGTGGTGGCGGACCTCGTCGTGCTCGCGGTGTTGCTCGCGCTCGTGCCGATGCGCTCGCGACTGGTGCTGATCGCTTATTGGTGGTCGCCCATCGTGCTCGTGGCGACCTACTGGCTCGGGTTCAACGACGTGTTGCCGATCGCGCTGCTGTGCGCGGCGCTGCTGTGCACGCGACGCCGGCGCATGCAGGCCGCCGGCGCGTTGTGCGGCGCCGCGGTCTCGGCGAAGCTCAGCATGGTCCTCGCGCTGCCGCTGTTCGTCATCTACTTCGCGCGCAACAAGTCGCTCCAGCGCTATGCGGGCCGCTTCGCCCAGGGGCTCGCGATCTCGGCCGGCGTGCTGTACCTGCCGTTCCTGCTGTCGTCCTCCGGCGTCGACATGACGCTGCACAACACGGAGATGCACAAGGCCTACGAGGTCGCGCTGCGGCTGGGCGAGCACACGCAGGTGTACGTGCTCCCGCTCGTCTACCTGTTGATGCTCTACGCGGCGTGGCGCATGCCGCGCATCAACTTCGACCTGCTCACGGCCATGTTCGGGCTGGCCTTCCTGCTCGTGGTCCTGCTGACGTCCGCGTCGCCGGGGTGGTTCGTCTGGATCGTCCCGATGCTGGTGCTCTACCAGGCCGCGAGCGATCGCACCGCCCAGTTGCTGGTCGCGGCGTTCTCGCTGGTGTACGCGGGCATCGACGCGCTGCTCATCCCCGCCCCGCGGCTCGCCTTCGGCGCCAGCCTCGTCGCCTCCGCGCCCACGACGCTCGCGACGCGGCTGGGCGACACCGGCGTCTCGGCCCTCTACACGGCGATGACGGCGCTCGGCGCGATCCTGGCGCTGCGCATCTGGCGCGAGTCGGTGCGCTCGAACGACTGGTTCCGCTTCAGCCGCAAGCCTTTCGTGCTGGGGATCGCGGGCGACTCGGGCGCCGGCAAGGACACCCTGGCCGACGCCATCGCCGCCCTGTTCGGCCGTCACTCCGTCACCCACCTGAGCGGCGACAACTACCACCTGTGGGATCGCCGCAAGCCGATGTGGCAGGTCATGACGCACCTGAACCCGATGGCCAACGACCTGGAGCGATTCAGCGGCGACCTGATGGCCCTGACCGATGGCCGCAGCATCGACGCGCGCCACTACGACCACGAGTCGGGCAAGCAGAGCGCACCGCAACGCGTGCACAGCAACCACATCATCGTGGCCAGCGGGCTGCACGCGCTGTACCTGCCGATCCTGCGCCAATGCCTGGATCTCGCCATCTACCTCGACATGGACGAAGGCATGCGGCGCCACCTCAAGATCCGGCGCGACGTGACCCAGCGCGGGCACTCCGTCGAACGCGTGCGCGCCTCGATCGAGAAGCGCGAGGCCGACTCCGAGCGCTTCGTGCGGCCGCAGGCGCGGCACGCCGACCTCGTGATGTCGGTGCAGCCGCTCAGCCCCACGGGCGACGCGGACGCGCTGTCCTGCGAGACGCCGCGCACCCGCCTGCGCGTGCGCTCGCGGCTGCTGCTCAACGAGCTCTCGATGAGCCGCGCGCTGATCGGCGTCTGCGGCCTGCACGTCGACGTCACGATGGACGACGAGGAAGGCAGTGCCGAACTCGTGATCGAGGGCGACGCCTCGGCAGAAGACGTCAAGCTCGCGGCGCGCCTGCTCGTGCCCCGGATGATCGATTTCCTCGACGTCGAGCCGCAATGGGAAGACGGCGTGCTCGGCGTCATGCAACTGGTCTGCCTGTCCCACATCAACCAAGCCCTCAGCCGGCGACTCCTATGATGCAAATCCACAAACCGTCCCTCTTCGACAGGTTGCCGGACGCGATCCTGTTCGACACCGACAACACGCTCTACGCCTACGAGCCGGCGCACGCGGCGGCGATGGCGGCCGTGCGCGAAAAGGTCGTGCGCACGTTCTCGATCGACGCCACGGCGTTCGACGAGGCGTTCGCGACCGCGCGCAAGGAGGTCAAGGCGCGCCTGAAGCGCACCGCGGCGTCGCACAGCCGGCTGCTGTACATGCAGCGCATGCTGGAGATCATCGGCCTGGGCTCGCAGGTCATGCTCGCCCTCGACTTCGAGCAGACCTACTGGCGCACGTTCCTGAGCCGCGCGACGCTGTTCGACGACGTCAAGGAGCTGCTCGACGACCTGCGGCTGCTGGGCGTGCCGACGGTCGTCGTCACCGACCTGACTGCGCAGATCCAGTTCCGCAAGATCGTCTATTTCGGACTCGATCCGTACTTCGACTTCATCGTCACCAGCGAGGAAGCCGGGTCCGACAAGCCGGCCGCGGCGCCGTTCCTCATCGCGCTCGAAAAGCTCGACCTGCACGGCAAGCGGATCTGGATGATCGGCGACGATCCCGAGACCGACATCGCCGGCTCGCGCCGCGAGATCGGCGCCGTGACGCTGCAGAAGCTGCACGGCGGCGTCACGCGCGGCCAGGGCGAGTCGGCGCCCGACGCGAGCTTCTCAGAGTTCGCGCAGCTGCGCAGGCTTCTGCGCGAACTGTCCCACCGCCATGCGCATGCAGAGGCCGTCGCGTGATGCGAGCGCGGATCGAGTCGCTCTGCGCGCGTTGGGGCGGCGATCGCCTGCTGGTGCAAGGCGCCGGCGGCAATGTCTCCTGGAAGCAGGGCGACGTCCTCCAGGTCAAGGCCTCGGGCACGTGGCTCGCGCAGGCGCTGGAGCGCGACGTGTTCGTGCCGGTCGACCTCGCGGCCATGCGCGCGGCCGTCGCCGCCAGCGACTTCGGCGCGACGCCCCGGGTCCTCGGCGACGCCGTGGCGCGCCCGTCGATCGAGACCGCGCTGCATGCGCTCATGCCCCAGCCCGTCGTCGCGCACCTGCACATGGTCGATGCCCTGGCGCGCCTGGTGCGCAGCGACGGCGGCGATGCGCTCGCGTTGCTGCGCCAGGCGGGGCTGCGCTGCGCCGAAGTCGCGTACTGCAAGCCCGGCGCATCGCTCGCGCGCGCCGTCGCCGCGGCGCTGCGCGACATGCCCGATGCCGACGTCCTGTTGATGCGCAACCACGGCATCGTCGCCGGGGCCGCGAGCGTCGACGCGATCGACGACCTCGTCGCGCGCATCGGCACGTTGCTCGCGTGCTCCGCGGCCATAGAGCCGGCGCCCACGGACGCGCCGCCCATCGCCGGCCTGGTGCCGCTCGACGAGCTCGGGCTGCATGCGCTCGCATGCGACGCGCAACTGCTGCGCCGGGTCGCCGACGACTGGGCGCTGTACCCCGACCACGTGGTGTTCCTCGGCCCGGTGGCGAGCATCGCCGGGCGCGATCCGCTGCCGACGGCCGACGCGGCGTGGCCGGTCTTCGTGCCGGGACGCGGCGTCTACGCGCGCGCTCCGCTGCCGCCGGCACAGGCTGCGCAATTGCGCTGCTACGCCGACGTGATCGCGCGCCAGCCCGCGTCGGCAAGCCTGCGGCGCCTCGCCGAAACGGAGATCGGCGAACTGGTCGACTGGGACGCCGAACGCTACCGCCAGAGCCTGCAGGCGGCGACTCGAGCGCCCGAGCCATTGACGGCGGTCCCTTGATCCGCCGCGAAGGCTGCCTGTTCGCCGTCAACGGCGTGATGGCGGTGGGCATCTCGTATGGCGTCTATCGCTACCTCGCCGTCGCGGGGCTCGAGCCGCACGTCGCCAACGCGCTCGCCTATCTCGCCGGCATGGGGTACGGATTCTTCGCGAACCGCACGCTCGCGTTTCGGGACGACGCACCGGTCTCGGCCTCGAAGATGCTGCGCTACGGCCTGCTTCACACCTGCACGCTCGCGCTGAACGTGAGCCTGAATTCCGCGCTGCTGGACGTGTTGCGCGGCGCGCGCGCGCACCCCCTGTTCGCGTTCCTTCCGGCCGTCGCGGTCTCGGCGACGCTGAACTTCCTCGGGCTCAAGTACTGGGTCTTTCGCAACGGCGGGTCACCGTCGACAGGGGCCGTCGTCGAGGGCCCGGGCGACCTGCGCGACCTGCGTCCGCGCCCTTGACCTGGTCGGGCGGCCCGCCGCGCCGTCAAGCCTGTGTCGCGACGCGGCCCTTGTGCCTGGCCCGCTGGCGCAGGATTCCGAGCAACGCGAACGCGCCGGGAATGAAGATCGTGCCCAGGAAGATCAGCTGCAGATGGCCCTTGACCCACGGCAGGTTGCCGAACAGATAGCCGAGCAGCGTCAGTCCGCCGATCCACAACAGTGCGCCAGTGACGTCGTAGAGCGTGAAGCGGCGGCGCGTCATCGAGGCGACGCCGGCCACGAACGGTGCGAAGGTGCGCACGAACGGCATGAAGCGGCCGGCGATGAGCGTGACGCCGCCGTACTTCTCGTAGAACGCGTGCGCCTGGTCGAAGCCGCGCCGGTTGAACCAGCGCGAGTTCTCCCAATGGAAGACGCGCGGCCCGAACCAGCGGCCGATCGTGTAGTTGGTCTGGTTGCCGAGGATGGCCGCGGCCAGCATGACGCCGATCGCCATCGAGATGTCGATCAGCCCGGTGGCCGCCGTCGCGCCGACGATGAACAGCAGCGAGTCGCCCGGCAGGAACGGGAAGACGACGACGCCGGTCTCGACGAAGATCACGGCGAACAGCACGCCGTACACCCACGGGCCGTTGTTGACGACGAAGGCCGTGACGTACTGGTCGGCGTGAAGAAGGTGGTTGAACAGGGGTATCAAGGCATCCATGGGCAGCGATTATCAACGGGGGTTCCTACAATACGGGGATGAGCCTCCAGATTGCGCCGACCGAGCGTCGCACCATCCGTGAACTACCCGACGAACTGGTCAGCCAGATCGCCGCGGGCGAAGTCGTGGAGCGGCCGGCCTCGGTCGTGCGCGAACTGGTCGACAACGCGCTCGACGCCGGCGCCACGCAGGTCGGCGTGCGCCTCACGGCAGGCGGCGTGCGCGCCATCCTGATCGAGGACGACGGCATGGGCATCGAGGCCGACGAGCTGCCGCTCGCCCTCAAGCGCCACGCGACCAGCAAGATCCGCTCGCTCGACGATCTCGAGCAGGTCACGACGATGGGCTTTCGCGGCGAGGCGCTGGCCGCGATCGCGTCGGTCTCCGAACTCGCGCTCGTGAGCCGCACCGCCGCCGCGCCGCACGCGCAGCGCCTCGACGCCCGCTCGGGCGAGCTCTCGCCCGCGGCGCGCGCCCTCGGCACCACGGTCGAAGTACGCGAGCTGTTCTTCAGCACGCCGGCGCGTCGCAAGTTCCTGAAGTCCGACTCGACCGAGCTCGCGCACTGCGTCGAGGCCGTGCGGCGCCACGCGCTGGTGCGGCCGACGGTCGGGTTCGCGGTGTGGCACGAGGGCAAGCTCGTCGAGCAATGGCGCGCGAGCGACGAGTCGCAGCGCATCCGCGACGTCCTCGGCGACGAGTTCACCGCCAACAGCCGCCCGCTCGCGGCCGAGATCGGCCCGATCGCGATCCACGGCCGCGTCGGCCTGCCAGCGGCCGCGCGCACGCGCAGCGACCACCAGTACGTCTACGTCAACGGCCGCTACGTGCGCGACCGCCTGATCTCGCACGCGCTGCGCAGCGCCTACGAGGACGTGCTGCACGGCCAGAAGCAGCCGGCCTACGTGCTGTTCATCGACATCGACCCGGCGCGCGTCGACGTCAACGTGCACCCGACCAAGATCGAGGTGCGCTTCCGCGACTCCGGCGCCATCCACCAGGCCGTGCGGCGCGCGGTCGAGGACGTCCTCGCGCCGTCGGGCGCCGGCGGCCAGGCCGAGGGCGCGGGCACCGGCGTCGTCGGGCAATCGTTCGGGCAGGCTGGCGCGCAGACGGCGATCCCGGGCGGCTTCGCGGCTGCCGCCGCGGCGGCGGTCGACCGGCTGACCGGCGGCACGGCGTCGCGCTTCGGCGGCGGCCGGCCCGAAGCGCTCGCGCCCGCGCGGCCGTGGCCCACCGCGGGCGACGCGCGCGTGCCGTACCAGGGCATGACGACGGCCTCGCTGTTCGCACGCTCCTTCGGCGACTCGAGCGCCCCGGCCGACGTCGCGACCGCGGCCGGCGGCGTGATCGACTCCGGCGTCGGCCAAGACGCCGCCACCTACGCCCCGGTCGCCGCGAGCGACGCCGGCACCGCCGTCCTCGAAGCGCGCGAGCCGCAACCCGCCTGGACGCGCCCGGCCGACAACGGCGTCGCTGTCGATGCCGTCGCGCAGTCCGACGCGAGCGACTGGCCGCTGGGCCGCGCGATCGCGCAGATCCAGGGCGTTTACGTGCTCGGCGAGAACGCGCACGGGCTGGTCGTCGTCGACATGCACGCCGCCCACGAACGCATCGTCTACGAGCGCCTGAAGGCCGGAGCCGCGGCGCAGGGCATGCCCACGCAGGCGCTGCTGATCCCGGCCACTTTCGCCGCCACGCCCACCGAGCACGCGCTCGCCGAGACCCACGCCGACACGCTGCGCGCCCTCGGGCTCGACGTCTCCGCGTTCGGCCCGCAGACGCTCGCCGTGCGCAGCCTGCCCGCGGCGCTGCTGCAGGCCGACCCGGTCAACCTCGCGCGCTCGGTGCTGGCCGATCTCGCGGAGGTCGACGGCAGCCGGCTGGTCGAACGTGCGCGCGACGACGTCCTCGCCTCGATGGCCTGCCATGGTGCCGTCCGCGCCAACCGGCGGTTGACGCTCGAGGAGATGAACGGCCTGTTGCGCCAGATGGAGGCCACCGACCGGGCCGATCAGTGCAATCATGGGCGTCCGACGTGGCGCCAGGTCACGATGAAGGAACTCGACGCGCTGTTCCTGCGCGGCCGTTGATCCGACCCGCCGTCCCCGCGCCCCGTTCTCCGCTTTTCCAGTTTTCCGCCCTGCTCCTTCCGCTTTCCGGCCTCGAAGCCCCGACATGACCGATCCCGATTCCAACGCCCCGCCGGAACCTCCGAAGGACGCCTCCGCCGCGCCGCGCCGCATCGCGCGCAACGAGTCCGCGCATCCAGCCAACGCCGCGCCCGACCCGGACGGCCGCGAGCGCCCGCGCGCCGACGCCCGGCCCGATCCCCGCCAGGCCGCCGCACCCGGCCCGCGCACCCGGCCTCCCAAGCCCGACCTGCGCGACCTGCCGCCTCCGCGTCGCGACGTGCCCGCCAACGTCTGGCGCGCCGATCCGCCGCCCGCGCCCCCTCGCGGCCGCGGCGACGCGCCCCGCGATGGCTACCGCCGGGACGACGCGGCCCGCGACGACTACCGCCGCGACGGCCCTCCGGCCGGCGCCGAACTGCGCGACCGCCGCGAAGGCC
>FTDG01002531.1_pt1 | contig 19215 bp, 8 predicted proteins | sample 1639751 | NCBI WGS metagenome assembly FTDG01 (sample SAMEA3914869, study PRJEB12502) | metagenome | biome: forest; material: soil | place: USA | collected 2012-03-12 | depth 0.1 m
GGGCGTGGCGAGCCTGGCGGCGATCGACGCCGACGCCGCCGCGCCCGCCGCGGCCTGGGCCGACCAGGCGCTCGGCGTCGACGCGCACCAAGTGGAGGCGCGCGTCGCCAAGGCCACGCTGCTGCTCGGCGCGCGCGACGCGGCCGGCGCGCTCGGCCTGCTGTCCGAGGTGCTCGCGCGCAAGCCGGGCGACGGCCGCGTGCTGTCGACGGCCGCGCTGGCGCAGATGCTCGCGGGCCAGCTGCAGGCCGCGCGCCCGCTGTTCGAGCAGGCGCTCGAGGCGATGCCCACGCACATCGGTACCTGGCTGGGGTATGGCTGGTGCCAGCTGTTCCTGCAGGACGCCGCCGGCGCGCGGGCCGCGTTCGCGCGCGCCCTCGCGCTCGACGAGAACTTCGGCGAATCGCACGGCGCGATGGCGGTGGTCGAGGCGGTCGAAGGCCACGAGGAGGCGGCGCGCGCCGCGATCCGCCGGGCGCGCGGCCTCGATCCGCGCGGCCTCGGGGCCGCCTACGCGCAGGGCCTGCTCGATGGCGAGGCGCAGGACACGCAGCGCTTCATCGCGCTGGCGCAGCGCTCGCTGTCGCGCCACACGATGCCGGACGGGCGCAGCCTGTCGGAGTCGGTCCTTGGCAAGCGCTGAGGGCGCGGCGGCCGCGGGCCGCGCACCCGCGCTGCGCGTGCTCGCGGCGCTCGAGCTCGGCAGCCAGTGGGGACACCTGCTGCGCGTCAAGCCGGTGCTCGACGCGCTGCGCGCGCGCGGGCACGCGGGCGTGCTCGCGACCGCGGACGCGGCCTCGGCGGCGCGGCTGTTCGCCGGCGAGCCAGTCGAGCTCCATGCCTGCCCCTCCCTGCGTCAGATGCGCCCGGTGCCGCGCGGCACGCGCTATCGGCACTACGCGCAGATCCTCGACCTGTGCGCCTTCGGCGACGACGCGATGCTGGCCGCCAACGTGCGGCACTGGCTGTCGCTGCTGGCGCGCGTCAAGCCCGACGTGATGCTGACGGACTTCTCGCCGCTGGCCCTGTTCGTGGCGCACCTGAAGCGGCTGCCGGTGGTGCAGCTGCCCATCGGCTGGGAGGCGCCGCCGCACGGCGGCCCGCTGCCGCTGATCTCGACCGCGCCGGACGCCGGCGCGGCGCCGTGGGACCAGTTCGAGGCGCGGATGCTGGGCCGCCTGAACCGGCAATGCGCGGCCTACGGCGCCACGCCGCTGCAGCGGCTGTCCGACCTGTACGCGATCGGCACGCAGCTGCTCGCGTGCTGGCCGCAGACCGACCACTTCGGCCCGCGCGCCGGCGCCCGCTACATCGGCCCGATCTACAGCAGCCAGCACGGTGTGCCGGCCGCGTGGCCCGAGCCGCAGCCCGGGCGCCCGCGCGTGTTCGTCTACCTGGCGGCGGGGCCGCACAACCTGCGCGTGCTCGCGGCGCTGCGCGACGCGGGCGCCGACGTGCTGGCCGTGCTGCCCGGGATCCCGCCCGCGGACGCGGCCGGCCTGAGCGGCCCGCGCGTGCAGATCCTGGACGGCCCGGTGCCCATCGGCGAGGCGCTCGAAGGCGTGCGCCTGACGATCAGCAACGGCGGCCACGGCCTGATCGGCGCGAGCCTGCGGCGCGGCGTGCCGATGCTGGTCGTGCCCAGCAACACGGAGCAGCTCACGCTGGCCCGCCGGCTCGCCGAGCAGGGGCTCGCGCGGGTGCTGGGCGCCGTCGACGGGAGCGAGGTCGCGCCCATCGTGCAGGCGGCGTTGCACGACGAGGCCAGCCTGGCCGGCGCGAAGGCGATGGCCGCGGACCACGCGGGCTACTCGCTGGAGCGCACCTTGCGCGAGGTGGTCGAGGCCGTCGAGCGCGCCGGCCAGCCGGCGCTCGCTCAGACCTGAGTCAGGCCGCCGTCGACGGCGAGCTCGCTGCCGTTGACGAACGCGCTGTCCGCGCTGGCGAGGAACAGCGCGGCGTCCGCCACGTCGCTCGTCGCGCCGACCCGGCCCGACGGCGTGCGCGCCGCGAAGCCGGCCAGCATGCGCGGCGCCTGCCCGGGCGCCGCGAGGCGGGCCAGGCCGGGCGTGTCGGTGGGCCCGGGGCGCAGCACGTTGACGCGGATCCGGCGCTCGCGCAGGTCGAGCATCCAGCAGCGCGCGAAGCTGGCGAGCGTGGCCTTGGCGGCGCTGTAGACGCTGAAGGCCGGCGTGCCGCGCTCGGCCGCGCTCGACGACAGCAGGATCACCGAGGCGCCGGGCGCCAGCAGCGGCAGCGCCTGCTGCACGGTGAACAGCGTGGACTTCACGTTGAGGCGGAAGACGCGGTCGAAGTGATCCTCGCTGATCGCGCCGAGCGGCGCGCGCTCCGCGCCGCCGACGGCGGCCACGAGGACGTCGATGCGCCCGGCCTGCGCGCGCACCGCGGCGTAGGCGCGGTCGGCCTCGGCGGGATCGCTCATGTCGGCGCCGATCGCGGCGGCGCGGCCCGCCATGCGCGCGACCTCGGCCTGCAGCAGAGGCAGCCCGCGCGCGATCGCGAACACCTGCGCCTGCTCCTGCGCGAAGCGCTGCGCGATGGCCAGCCCGATGCCCTTGGACGCGCCCGCGACGACCGCGACCCGTCCCGCGAGGCGCTCGCTCACGGCCGGCGCGGCGGCGGGGCGCAGAGGCGATCCGTCACGCGCTCCATCGCGGCGGCGAGCTGCGGATCGGTGGCGATGGCGGCGCCGGCCTGGTCGATCACGTGGCGGAACGCCGGATCCTGCGGGGCGGCGCTGCCGAAGGTGCGGGCGACGCAGCTCTCGAGGAAGGCGCGCCGCACGCGCAGGCGGCGGTCGGGATCGTCGACGCCGATCTCGGCGACGCGGCGCGCGACGTCCTCGTCGAAATCGAACCTGGCGGCGACGGCGCCCGGCGTCTGCGCGTTCTCGGGCGTCGCCTGGCCGGCGCCGGTGCGTCCCCGCGCGTCCACCCGGTTGGTGCGCGAGATGGAATGGGCGGCGTCGGTGCGGGAGATCGAGCTCATGGCGAACGGCGTGGCGAGCGGGGGTTACTGCTGGCGGTAGGCGCCCAGCAGGAAATGGGCGCCCGTGCCGCTCGCCTCGGCCTCGGGCTGCGCGACGTCGCCGTCGGCGCCGGCGCGGACGGCCGCCATGCGCTGCAGCACGCCGCGCATGTCGTCGTTGAGCGGCTCGTTGGTGCTGTTGCGCGCGATGCCGCGCTCGAAGGCCGCGCGTGCCGGCGCCCACTGGTCGGCCAGCAGCAGCATGAAGCCCTGGGCGAACAGCTTCAGGGCGTCGTCGTCGGGCAGCGTGAGCAGCAACTCCCAGGTGGCCTGGCCGAGCGCGGGGCGGCCGCCGGTGACCTGCATCAGGCCGAGCTGGAAGCGGGCGATCGCGAAGTCGGGCGCGCGGTTCAGGCAGGCCGTGTAGCAGGCCTCGGCCAGCTCGTAGTTGCCGGCGTCGGCGAAGTTGGTCGCGCGCAGGTAGTGCGGCATGGCGGCGCCGGGCGCCAGCGCGATGGCTTGCTGGCACAGCGCCTCGGATTGCGCGAGGTCGTCGCGCCGGGTGGCCTCGAGGGCGCGTTGGAGGAGGTCTTGCAGTTCGGCGTTCGTGGTCATGGCGGTACGGGCTCAGGAGGCGGCGCGGATGCGCAGATGGGCGCAAGGCCGCGCGCAGCGTGTCATTGTCGATCTTCCGGCGTTGCGCCGCTCGTTTCTGCGGCGGCGCCGAGGCTGTCGATCTCGCGGCTGACCGTGCGGAAGTCGCGCAGCGTGCGCGCGGCCTCGATGCGAGCCAGCAGCACATCCTTCTGGCGCTCGGTGGTGCGCAGGATGCGCTCCGCCTCGGCGACGGTGCCCATCAGCAGGCGTGCCGCGTCTTCCAGCGTCAGGTTGCGCGCCTGGGCAAACCCGGCGAGCATCGAGATGTCGACGTCCGGCGGCGCGGTGCCCCCGTTGCGCAACACCAGCTGGGCCAGCTTGGCCTTGTGCTTGAGCAGGCTGTCCGCATCGAGGTAGCCGGCGTGGATCCGGTTGCGCCGGGCGTTGACGGCCTCGCGCAGCTGCGCGCGCAGGCGCGCGGCCTCGGCCCCGCGCTCGGCGGCGCGAACCGGCTCGTCCCACTGCTGCGGCGTCATCGGGTTGGCGAGCTTGCCGAGCACCGCGGCGCGGCGCGGGTTGACCTCCTCGATGAGGCGTGCCCGCAGCGCGACCAGGTCGTCGTTCGTGACAGCATGCTCGATCGCGTGCGAGAAGCTCTCGCGCAGGCGTTCGCTCTCGGCCATTGCCACGACGGCGTCGCGGTGCCTGGACACGATCAGCGCGGCTGCCTCGGCCAGGGTCAGCCCGCGGGCGACGGCCAGGCTCTGGAGCAGGTTGAAGGCGCCGTCGTCCTCGGCGGCGGCATCGCCGGCCCGGCACGGGTCCAGGTAGGCGCGTGCCTGGGCCAGCTTGGCGGCGCGCAGTGTCTCGCCCAGCGCGCACGACGGCGCCAGCGGCTTGCGCAGCTCGTCGATCCTGTCGCAGAGCAGGGTGCGCAGCGCCGCCCGGTTGCTGTCGACCAGGCGTCGTTCGGCGGTCTCCTCGGTCGGCTCGGCGGCGTGCACGAAGATGCCGCCGTTGAAGCGCCAGCTCCAGCAGTTGCGCAGGGTCATGTCCCTGGGCAGGTCGCCGAGGTGGTGCGAGACGAAGTACCAGTCGCCCTCGGTGACGGGCTGGTAGTCGGGGTCGTCGGTGAAATACATCACCCGGTTCGTCTTGACACCGCAGACGATGAACCAGCCCGTGGACGGGCGATCTTCGGAAGGTGTGGCGCTCATGGGGAGGACGCTTCGCAATAGAAAGGATGGATCTCGTAGGCGCTGAGGCCGGATCGATGGCTCGCGCAGACCAGCAGCGGGACGCCGTCGACGATCCCGGCCGCCGGCGGCTGCCGATACTGTCCACCGATCGAGCCCTCCCAGTGCTTGAGGCCCGTGCCGGCGTCGATCGCCGCGAGGTGGCCTTCGCGCGACAGCATGATGAGGTGCGGGCCCCACGGCACCGGCGCCCAGGTCCCGGTACTGCGCAGGCGGTTGATCCAGACGAGACGGAAATCCTCGATGTCGAAGGCCGCCAGGTGGCCCGTGGAGTCGACGGTGTACACCAGGCCGCCGGCCGTGTGGAGATATTGATGCACGTCGCCGCCGCCGAACTGCCGCCGCCGCAGTTCAGCGCCGGTGTGCAGGTCGAAGGCCTGCAGCCAGGTCGACTCCGTGGCCACCAGCACGACGTCGCCGACCACCGCGGGGCGGCCGCGCACCAGGCCTTGCGTCGTGGCCTGCCAGCGCAGCTCGCCGGTCGCGGCATCGACCGCGATCAGAGACTGGTCGTTGCAGGTCGCCAGCACGAGGCCGCTGGTGCGGTCGTGCCAGGGCGAGCCGGGCGGCCAGTAGGCCTGCCGGCGTCGCCAGAGCACGCGCCCCGTTTTCCAGTCCAGCGCGTTGAGGTGGCCGCAGGGGCCTCGCGAGCCCACCGATTCGGTGTTGACGTAGACGCGCCCGTTCTCGAGGTCGATCGCCGGTGTCGCGTGGACGTAGGAATCGACCCGCCAGCGCCACAGGATCTGGCCGCTGCGCTGGTCCAGCCGCGTCACGGTGCCGTCGTAGCAGCCGTAGACGATGCTGCCGTCCACGGGCTGCAGGCATTGCACGATCCCCTTGGGGTGGTCGCCCAGGCTGGCGCGGTGCCACGCGGCTTCGCCGGTGAGGGCGTCGAAGCGCCACATGCGGCGCTGGTCGTCGGCCGCGAACACCGCGCCGTCCGCGAGGGCCGGCGACGACTTGGACGGCAGCTCGGACGCCCCGTTGAACTCGAAGCGCCACCAGCGCGGCCGACCCACCAGCGGCGGTGCGCTGCCCTTCATGAGCGGCGGCCGCGCATCGTGGCAGTCGCGCGAGAGGTTGAAGTCGTGGCGCCGGAAGACCGAGACGACCGGGCAGCGCGCCACCGAGGTCTGGCGCGACCCCGTGGGCGACCAGTAGTCGAACAGCAGGCCGATGCCGCAGAGCTCGGCTTGCATGCCGTCGCTGGCGAGCGCCTCGTCGACCAACTCGAGCGACGTGCCGCGGCCCATGAAGTCGTCGAGCATCACGGCGCGGGGCGCGTGGTCGAAGCGCGGGCCGTCGACCCAGCGCTTGCGGTGGTAGGTCTTGCGCTGGTCGCGCACCATCCAGATGGCGAGGTCGACGTCGTCCGCCTCGAGCGCCGCCAGCGCCGTGGCGTACAGCAGCGGCACGCCGCCGAACCCGGGGCCGACCAGCACCTCGGGACGGAATTCGCGCACGAGCGCCCACAGCGCCTTGCCCGCCGCCCGCACGAACCCCGACTGCGTGACCAGTTCCTTGAAGTCGTACGTCGGGCGGCCCTTGAGCCGCGTGGCGTACTGGAGCGTGGCCTTGTAGAGCAGGGCGCGCTCGGCGGCACGAACCTCGGCCGAGTAGGCCGGTTCGGGCAGCGGCGGCAAGGGCGGCAGCGCCGCCCGCGAACGGCCGGAAGGGCCCGCGGGGCCCTTCATCGCGCTAGGCATTGTCTCTAGCCGCCGTCGCCATCACCGTCGCCGTCGCCGTCGCCGTCACCATCGCCGTCATCATCGTCGTCGTCGTCATCGTCCCCGGCGTCGCCATCGCCGTCGCCGCCCGTGTTGCCGAGGCGCACCGGCTGCACGAGCTTGCGCAGCGTCTCCAGCTCGTCGCTGGCGACCTTCGTCAGGAACAGCGGTTCGTCAGAATCGAACAGCGATGGCAGCTCGAGGTCGTCTGCGCTGTTTTCTTTTCCCATGGATCGCTCCAGTCTGAATGATCAGTTGAATACGGGTTGCTCGGCGGGCCGTCCGGGCATCGGTGCGGTGGCCTGCATCTCGGCCGCCAGCGCGGCCACCATGCGATCGTAGACCAGCGGATGGATGGTGGGGTTGGCGTTCATCTCGAGCAGCCAGATCCGGCCTTCGCGGTCGCGGATCGCGTCCACGCTGAAGATGGCCTGCGGGCGGATCGCCTCGGGCACCATCTGCGCCAGAGCCGCCGCGATGGCACGCACCTCGGCCCACTCCGGAAGGTCGGCGCCGAGGTCGACCACTTCGCGATCGCCGCGCTTCATCAGGCTCGAGCCGTAGCGGAACTCGACGCGCTGGCGCGTGCCGTCCACCGGGATGTCCTGCAGGCCGACGCCGTCGTAGCGCAGCACCGGCTCGACCCGCGCGAAAAGCGGTTCGAGCTGTTCAGGCGACACCAGCCCCGCCGTGCGCGCGCGCTTGGCGATGAGCCGGCCGAGCGTGGAGCGGCCGTCGCAGCGCACCGAAGGCATGCGGTCGCGCTCCAGGCAGATGGCGGTCGGGCCGAAGCACCAGATCTTGACGAGGTCGCCCGCCACGAAGCGTTCGAAGTATTCCCCGCCGGCCGGGTCCAGGTCGTGCTCGCTGCTGGAGCGCAGAGGGCCGTGCACCTGCTGGCCGAACGAGCCGCGCGCGCGCTTGACGACGACATCGGCCATGCCGCACGCCGCGTCCTGCGAGAACTCGGGCACGCGCAGCCCGGCGTCCAGCGCCAGGCGCTTGAAGACGAGCTTGTCCATGCTGGCGGGCCAGCCGGGATTGCGGCGCGGCAACCAGCCCGCGAAGTGGGTGACCTCCTCGATGAAGGCGTCGACGTACTGCGTCCGCCCGCCGATCTCCGCCACGAACAGCGGCAGCAGCACGCGGTGCTGCCCGCGATGGCGCAGGTACGCGCGCATCGAGTCCAGCTCGACGAGCGCTTCCACGCCCAGCGCCTTGGCGGCGCGGCGCAGGCAGCGCACATGGTCCTGGAAGACGTTCTTGGAGGGTTGCAAGGGGATTTCTCCACGCCGCAGCCACAGCGGGCGCACCCGGGGTGCGCGCTGTGGCAGATGGCTCGGACGGAATTGAGGTGTCGTTGAAGTTATCCGGCGCCGACCGCAGGAAGTTTAGGGCCCGCGCAATTTTCTTTGCGTGGCGGCCTTCGCCCGCGATTGCCGAAATATTTGCGCGTCGACCTAAACCTTCTTGCCGGGCCACGGATAAGGCCTTGGATAGCGACCGTCTCTCCGTGCGTCGTGTGACGTGGCGGGGTCTCGGATTCGCGCAACTCTTCTTGCAAGAAAGTAGCTTGTCATGGTAGCGATCGTTAGCGGTAATAGCCTGGGCCTGAACCTGACCTCCCTGGGCCTGCTCGGGGCCGTCGGGCCGACGGCGACGCAACCCAGCAACGGCGTGTTCGGCAACGCGACGCAGGGCTCTTCCAAGGAATCGACCTACGTCAACGCCGCCACCGGCAACGTGGTCGTGCAGGACGCCGACGCCGTCGTGGCGGGCGTCGACAACGGCAGCATCACCGGCGTGCGCACGTACAACAGCCTGAGCGGCTGGAACTACGCGGCCACCAAGACGATCGTCAAGGTCAACGCGACCACCTACCAGTACGTCGACGTCGACGGCTCGGTCGCGACCTTCACCGGCACGTCCGGCGGCACCACGTTCACGCAGACCGGCGGCGGCCAGAACACGGCCTTCAACACGCTCAAGGTCAACGCCGACGGCACCGTCACCTGGACCAACGGCTCCACCGGCGCGACCGAGCTCTATTCGAGCGCCGGCGTCCTGCAGAAGGCCACCGACGCGCTCGGCAACGCCACCACCTACCAGTACGACGCGAACGGCAAGCTGGCGCACATCGTCGACAGCAACGGCGAGTCGATCAACTACAGCTGGACGAACGGCCTGCTGATGGGCGTCAGCGTCACGCTGGCCGGCGGCGTCACGCTCAACGAGGTCAGCTACACCTACGACGCGTCGAACCGCCTGTCGACGGTGTCGGTGAACCTCAACGCCGACGGCACGGTGCCCGCGGGCGCCGAGTCCGGCGCCAGCTACGTCACCACGTATACCTACGACGGTACCAGCAACCGCATCGCCAGCATCACGCAGGGCGACGGCACCAAGGTCTCGTTCACCTACGTGCTGGTGGGCGGCGTCTACAAGCTGGCCTCGTACACCGACGGCGACGGCGGCAAGTCGACCTTCACGTACAACCCGACCGCGACCCAGCCCAACACGACGGTCACCGACCCGTACGGCGCGGTCACCTACTACGCGTACAACGCCACGACCGGCCAGCTCGCCAGCGTCATCCAGGGCTACAACGCCACGACCGGCAAGGGCATCTCGCAGCTGAGCTACACCTACGCCACGAGCGGCGAGGTCAGCAAGATCACCGACGGTTCGGGCCACGCGATGTCCTACGCGTACGACACGCTGGGCCGCCTGACCTCGGTCACCGACGGCAACGGCGACGTCGTCGCCTACACCTACAACGCCGCGAACCACGTGGTGACCTCGACGACGAGCGCCACCGGCATCGCCGGCACGCCCGTGCGCTACGTCTACAGCGCCACCGTCGGCGCCGAGCTGCGCTACACGATCTCCGCCGAAGGCGTCGTCACCGAGAACCAGTACAACGCGCAGCGCCAGCTCGTCTCGACGATCACCTACGACGCGCCGTACCCGGCCGGCAGCGCGGTGCCCACCGAGGCGCAGATGCAGGCCTGGGCCGCGACCCAGACGCTGTCCTCGACCGAGCGCGTCGACTACACGTACGACCTGCGCGGCGAGCTCAAGACCACGACCACCTACGGCAGCGTCGACGCCACGGGCGCCGGCGTCGCATCCACCGCCAGCACGACGCACTCCGTCTACAACCAGGCCGGCCAGCTGATCCAGCAGGTCGCCGCCGACGGCACCAGTGCGTCCAACTGGGTCTACGACGCGCTGGGCCGCGTGGTGTCCGCCACCACGGGCAGCGCCGACGGCACGACCGTGTCGACCACCACGACGCAGTACGACGACGCGCACGGCAAGGTCGTCGTGACCGAGGCCAACGGCGAGGTCACGACCGCCGTGCACGACGCCGCCGGCCGCGTGGTCTCGGTGTCGCAGTCCACCTCCAGCGGCATTCCCGCGGTCACCACCTACAGCTACGACGCCGACGGCCGCCTGCTGATGACGACCGATCCGACGGGCGCGCGCTCGTGGATGATGTACGACGCCGCCGGCCGCAAGGTCGCCGACATCGACGCACTCGGCGACCTGACGATCTACACCTACGATCCGACCAACCGGATCAGCGCCACGAACGTGTGGGAGAAGTCCGTCGACGTGACCAAGCTGGTCGACGCGAGCGGCAACCCGACCACCGCGTGGAACGCGAATCCGGCGGCGGCGCCCGCCGGCTCGCATCCCTACACGCTGACGACGCCCACCACGCCGTCCACGACGACCACCTGGACGTTCTACGACGTCTCCGGGCGACTCGCCTACTCGGTGGACAAGTTCGGAACCGTCACGCAGTACGACTACGGCCTGGGCTCGAAGCTGATCGACGTGCGCCAGTACGCGACGCCGATCTCGACCGCCACGCTGGGCAACGGCCAGCTGCCCGTGGCCTGGGTCCGGATCCTGGCGCCCAACAACGCCACCGACCGCCTCACCACCTACCTGTACGACCGCGACGGCAACCTCACCGGCAGCATCGATGCCGACGGCTACCTGACGCGCGACGTCTACGACGGCGCGGGCCGCCTCGTGCAGACGACCCGGTACGCGACCGCGGTCGCCGGCTACCCGGGCAGCACCGCGGCGGCGGTGACCACCGCGCGCACCAGCGACTCGCTGGCCGGCCTGCTGCCGGCGGCCTCGGCCAACGACATCAGCACCTACCAACTGTGGAACTCGCAGGGCCAGCTTGCCGGCCAGGTCGATGGCGACGGCTACCTGACCGAGACGGTCTATGACGCCGACGGCCGCGTCTCGCAGACGATCCGCTACGCGACGCCGGCCGTGCAGCCGGTCACCGCGGCCTCGACCCTGGCCGCGATCCGTCCGGCGACCAGCGCCGCCGACCAGGTCGAGACCACCACCTACGACGCGTTCGGCCGCGTGGCCACGCAGACCGGCGTCGACGGCACGACCACCACCTTCGGCTACGACAGCGTGGGCAACCTGGTCAGCAAGAGCATCGCCAACGGCACCGCCGACCAGCGCGGCCTGCTCGCGAAGTACGACGTGCAGGGCCGCCTCGTGGCGCAGCTCTCGGGCGACGGCGTCGCGCTGCTGACCGGCGACCAAACCCAGGCGCAGGTCGACGCGATCTGGGCCGAATACGGCACCACGTATGTCTACGACGCCGCCGGCCGCCTGATGAGCGAGACGGCGCCGGAAGGCTCGCGCAGCGTCTATTTCTACGACGACGCCGGCAACCTGGTCTACACCGTCAACGACAAGGGCCAGCAGATCACCACGCAGCGCAACATGCGCGGCGAAGTGGTCTTCCAGCAGGTCGACGTCCTGGCGGTCACGCCGCCGACCGTGCAGATGATGCAGGGCGGCCTGCTTTCGGCAAGCTCGAACGCCAGCGCCGCCGCCATGCTGGCCGGGGGTGCCACCGATCGCGCCGACTCGATCAGCACCACCAACACCTACGATGCCGACTATCGGCTGACGCAGAGCGTCGACGAGCGCAACAAGCAGCAGACGTACGCCTACGACGCCTTCGGCGACGCGACCACCTCGACGACGCAGGTGCTGCAGGCCGACGGCTCGCGCCCGAGCACGCTCGAGAGCGTCGCGACGACCTTCGACCGCCGCGGCAACGCCATCGACGCGGTCGACACGCAGATCGACGTCCTGCGCAATTCGGCTGGCGTGATCACCGGCACCACGCAGACCAAGGTCGGCGAGGCCAAGCAGACCTACGACGCCTTCGGCCGCGTGCTGACCAGCACGGACGGCAACGGCAACACCACGACCTACGCCTACGACAAGCGCGGCCAGGTGGTCTCCGTGACCGACCCGCTCGGCAACGTCAAGCAGTCGACCTACGACGCGTTCGGCCGCGTGCTGACGCAGACCGACGCGCGCGGCGACACCACCCGCTACGCCTACGACGACAAGGCGCGCAGCATCACGATCACCACGCCCGAGGGCGTGACGACGAGCAGCAGCACCAACGCCGAAGGCCAGGTGCAGACCGTCACCGACGGCGACGGCAACGTCACCACGTACCAGTACGACGCCGACGGCAACCTGCTGAGCGTCACCTCGCCGACCGGCACGGTCTCGAGCACCTACGACGCCGACGACCGCGTGGTCACGACCACGGACGCCGACGGCAACGTCGTCGCCTACACGTACTACCAGAACCGCGTGCTCACCCGCACGGTGGATCCGGACGGCCTGAACCTCACCACGCAGTATTTCTACGACGGCCTCGGCGACGTCGTCGAGACGATCGACCCGCGCGGCACGCGCTCGATCTTCTACTACGACAACGCCGGCGACATGCTCGAGAGCGTGGTCGACGCGGGCGGCCTGAACCTCAAGACGACCTACACCTACGACGGCCTCGGCGACGTGCTCAGCGTGGTCGATCCGGACGGCAACCTCACGCAGTACGCCTACGACGCCGAAGGCCGCCGCACGCAGAAGGTCGTCGACCCGGCGGGCCTGGCGCTCAAGACCACCTACACCTACGACCTGGACGGCAACGCCTCCTCGGTCACCGATCCTGCCGGCAACGTCACGCGCTACGTCTACGACGCCGACGGCCGCGTCAGCTACACGGTCGACGGCGCGGGCGACGTCTCGCACACGGTCTACGACGCCGACGGCAACGTCGTCGAGCAGATCGCCTACGCCACGCGCATCAACCTGGCGAGCTGGAACGGCACCTCGGTGCCGCCGGTCGTGGCCGACCCGGCGCACGACGTCGACACGCTCACCGTCTACGACAAGGACGACCGCGCGCGCTACGTGCTGCGCCACGTCGGCAGCGATGGCCACACCTACGCCGTCACGCAGCTCGAATACGACGCCAACGGCAACGTCACCGAGCGCGTCGACTTCGCGACGCCGCTGACGACGGCCGTGCTGCCCACGACCGTCGCCGACCTCGACACGCTGGCCGCCACGCTGGCCAACCCGGAGGTCGACGGCGCGACGTACAGCGTCTACGACGCCGCGGGCAACCTGGCCTACACGGCCGATGCCAACGGCGATGTCGTTCAGTACGTCCGCGACGGCAACGGCAACGTGATCCGCAAGATCGCCTACGCCAGCGAGGCCAGCCTGGACCAGCCGCTGTCGATGGTGCAAAGCAGCGTGCAGGACGAGATCACCGACTACGTCTACGACGCCGCCGGCCGCCTGACCTATACGGTCGACCCGATGGGTTACGTGACCGAGTACGACTACATGCTGGGCAGCGGCGACGGCGCCGACGGCAGCATGGTGGTGCAGCGCCGCTATGCGGTCGCGATCGACCAGCCCAGCCAGGACCAGGCGATCTACACCGCCCAGTCGGTGCAGGACGAGCTGATCGGCGGCGACACCGACCAGCAGACGGTGCAGATCTACGACCGCGCCGGCCGCCAGGTGTTCACGCTCCAGAACGCCATGGCCATCCCGGAGGACACGGACGACAACATCGTGACCGCGATGACGTACGACGCGAACGGCAACGTCACGTCGACGACGCGCTACGCCAACACGATCGTGTTCGACGACTCCGCCTCGGTGCCGGACTCGCCGTGGATCGCCACGGTGCAGGGGCTGCTGCAGCCCGACACGACGCGCGACCGCACCACCACGGCGACCTACGACGCGGCGGGCCGCGTCTCCACCCAGACCGTCGACCCGGCCGGCCTCGCGCTGACCACGTCCTATCGCTACGACGCCAACGGCAACGTGGTGCGCGTCACCGATCCGCGTGGCATCGTCACCACCGCGACCTACGACGCCGCGGGCAACGCGCTCACCAGCACGGTCGACCCGACCGGCCTGGACCTCGTCACGACCAACACCTACGACGCGCTCGGCAACGTGCTGAGCACGACGAGCCCGGGCGGCACACTGGTGCAGTACGCCTACGACGCCGCCGGCAACCGCATCCAGCGCGTCGTCGACCCGGACGGCCTCGCGCTCGAGACGGATTACACCTACGACGCGCGCGGCCACCTGAGCAGCACGACCGACGCCAACGGCAACGTCACGCGCTTCGGCTACGACGCCGCCGGCCGCCTCGCCTGGACGGTGGACGGCGCCGGCGACCTCACCTGGAACTGGTACGACGCGTTCGGCAACCTGACCGACACGAGCGTGGCGACGGCGCGCATCGACCTGTCGCAGTGGGACGGCATCGGCGATCCGCCGGAAGACTGGGACGCGTACTCCGATGTCCTGCGCTACTACGACGCCGACAACCGCCAGCGCTTCGTCGCGCGCGCGACCACCGATGACGACACGTACGCGCTCACGCAGATCGACTACGACGCGTTCGGCAACGTCACGTCGACCATCGCCTACGCGAACACGTTCTCCGCGTCGGACATCTTCGCTGCCGGCGGCAGCGGCGCGACGCCGGTCGACGACCTGCGGACGCTGGCGCTGAGCCAGCGCGACTTCGAGCACGACGCGTTCACCGGCAACGTCTACGACAACGCCAATCGCCTGGTGTGGACGGTCGACGGCATGGGCGATGTCGTCCACTACGTCTACGACACCGCCGGCCAGGTGGTGCAGCAGGTCCAGTACGCGAACCAGATCGACACGCATCGCGACCAGGGACCGTTCGGCCTGCCCATCTCGGTGCAGGAAGCGAACTTCCACACGTTCGTCATGAACCCCTGGGTCTACGTCTGGTCGGTGCAGCCGAGCGACGACGACCGCATCACCTCGTGGGTCTACGACGCCGCCGGGCGCGACACGTTCAAGGTGGACGGCACGGGGGCCGTCACGCAGTCGGTCTACGACGCCGACGGCAACGTGGTCGAGACGGTGGCCTACGCCGACCAGATCGCCGTGCCGGCCATCGACCAGCCGCTGACGCTGGACGACATGCCCGACGCCACCGCGCAGGCCAACCCGGCCAACCGCACGATGCACGCGCTCTACGACTCGGCCAACCGCGACGTCTACACGGTCGACGCGATGGGCGACGTGACCGCGACGGACTACGACAAGAACGGCAACGCGATCGCGCTGACGCAGTACGCGAACCCGGTGGCCGTCTCGGCGCTGTCGGCGCAGGCGACGATCGCGCAGGTGCAGGCGATGCTGCGCCCCGACGCCGCCAACGACCGCACGACCCTGATGGCGTACGACGCCGCCGACCGCATGGTCTACGAGGTCGACGCGCTGGGCTATGTCACGTACGACACGTACGACGGCATGGGCAACGTGCTCGACAGCACGGCCTACGCCACTCCGGTGACCGGCCTCGCGCCCGGCGCCACGGCCGACCAGATCGCGGCCGCCGTGCAGGCGGACGAGGCGCTGGACCGCACGAAGAACTTCGCCTACGACGCGGCCGGCAACCTGGTGACCGAGCTCGACGCTCAGGGCGACGTCACGGCGTACACGTACGACGGCCGCGGCCTGCGCACGTCGATGACCAACGCGAACAACGCGACGTGGACGTACATCTACGACGCCGCCGGCAACCTGGTGGCCGAGCAGGCGCCGACGAGCGATCCGTGGGAGTCCTACGTCACCACCGCCTACGCCTACGATGCGCTCGGCAACGTGCTGACCCGCACCGAGGCGCAGGGCACCGCGGCGCAGCGCGTCACCAAGTACACCTATGACGCGCTGAGCCGCCTGACCGGCCAGAGCGTGGCGTCGCACGTCTACCAGACGCCGGCCAGCAACGACCCGTACGGCGGCGGCTACGGCGACCCGTACGGCGGTGGCTACGGCGACCCCTACGGCGGCGGCTATGGCGATCCGTACGGCGGTGGCTACGGCGACCCGTACGGCGGCGGCTACGGCAACCCGTATGGCGACCCGTACGGCGGCAGCGGCCCCTACGGTGGTGGCGGCGACGACGGCACCATCGGCGGCCCGATCCCGAACGACCCGGGCCGCACCGAAGTCGGCGAGGTGGTGAGCAACAGCATCATCTACGACGCGTTCGGCGACCGCGTGGCGACCATCGACGCCACGGGCAACCCGACCATCATGACCTACGACAAGGCCGGCCGCCTGTCGAACACGATGGACGCGCTCGGCAACGTCACGAGCTACGAGCACGATGCCTTCGGCGACCTGACGTCCACGACGCAGCACGCCTACGCCGTCAACATCGGCTGGAGCTTCGGCTACAACTTCGCCGCCGAGCTGGCCGAGGGCAACACCCATGCGCCCGATGCCGAAGCCATCGAGAACGCGCTGGGCACCGGCGACGACGGCCGCACGACCACCAACACCTACGACAAGCTGGGCCGCCTGAGCTCCGTCACGCTGCCGTCCGTGTGGAACGTCGACGGCAACGGCAACAGCTACCAGGCCGCCCCGGTCACCGCCTACGTCTACGACGGCTTCGGCGACATCGTGCAGACCCGCGTGCTCGCGGACCAGCCCAACGACATCTGGGCGACCACGACCAACTACTACGACCAGCGCGGCCAGATGGTGGCGTCCATCGACCCGATGGGCTACCTGACCACGCAGTCGTTCGACGCGGTGGGCAACCTCACGGACGTCAAGCAGTTCGCCAACGCGGCCAGCGACGTCACCCTCGCGTCGTACACCGCGCCGCAGGCCAGCGACCAGGATCGCGAGACCGGCTACGCCTACGACCTGGCGAACCGCGTGGTCAGCCAGACGCGCTACGCCGTGCAGTACAGCGCGGCCTCCGACGGCACGACCACGGTCGGCGACCTCACCACCCGCTACACCTACGACGCGGTCGGCAACCAGACCTCGGTCACCGACGCGCTCGGCAACACCACCTACAACTACTACGGCGCCGACGGGCTGCTCGTGGCCACGGTCGGCCCCGCCCACCAGACCATGGTGAACGACCACCTGGCCACCGTGATGTCGCTGACGGAGTACACGCGCGACGCCCTCGGCAACGTGGTCGAGGTGTACGAGCACGGCGCGGGCGCCCAGTGGGCCAACCTCGGCGGCTACTCGCAGCAGGGCATCACCAACAGCACGCCGCCGGACCGCATCACCACCATGACCTACGACGCGCTGGGCCGCGTCATCAAGACGGTCGACGCGGAAGGCCAGTCGCACTACACCTCCTACGACGCCAACGGCCGCGTGGCCAAGACGTGGGAATTCGCCACCGAGATCAACGGCGACCAGATCGAGAGCTACGCGGTCGACGCGTACGACGCCGACGGCCGCCTGGTCAGCGTCACGCGCCCGATGGACGACCTGTCCGACGATCCGGCCATCGACACCTACGAATACGACCAGTACGGCGAGCTCGACGACGTCGAGACCAGCCAGCGCTACGCGTCGACCTCGGTCAAGCAATACGACTACGACGACGCGGGCCGCCTGATCGACTCGTTCGACGGCGGCGTCCGCACCTACTACCTGTACGACCTGCAGGGCTTCCGCACCGCGCAGCTGCAGCCGACCGACGTCGGCACCGACTCGACGGACAGCAAGGCGTTCTGGGACATCTACGACGAGGAAGGTGCCGACGATGTCACCCTCGGCGTGCAGCGCACCGACTACCAGGTCGACCTGCTGGGCCGCACCACGCGCACGACGCAGCCGGCGCGCGTGGACGGCTCCGGCGCGAGCGAGACCCCCGAGCGCCCGGTCACCTACCAGACCTACGACCGCTGGGGCAACCTGCTGAGCCAGACCGACGCGCGCAACGCAGCGTGGGTCACGACCTACACCTACAACGCGAACGACCAGGTCATCCTGGCCATCGCGCCCGACGCGCAGGGCAACCAGAGCGACTCGAGCCCGTTCGTCCAGACCTGGTACGACGCGCTGGGCCGCCAGGTCGCCCGGCAGGACCTGTCCGGCGTGACCACCCAGACCTGGGATGGCGCCGGCAACCTCGCCACGCAGACGGACATCAACGGCCTCACCACGACGATCTATCACGACAACTTCGGCGAAGTGTCCGAGACGGTCGACAGCTCGGGCGTCATCACCGAGTACGGCTACGACGGCATGGGCCGCGAGGTCATCGCCGCGCGCGTGGCGAGCCAGTCCGTGTACATGAACCGCTACTACGACACGGCGGGCCAGACCACCGTGGAGCGCAAGCTCTACGACGCCAACGGCAACCTCATCGCCGACGTCGATGGCGACGGCGACGTCACGCAGTACATCTACGGCGACGACAACCTGGTGATCGAGTCCGAGAAGCTCGCGAACCAGGCGGACATCAACGCCAGCTGGTTCGGCGTGGGCGACATTCCGTCGGAGTCGTACCAGGACCTGATCGTCGTGAGCGAGCACGACGCCTCCGGCCGCGTGACCGCGACGGACAACGGCGAAGGCCGCACGCAGTACACGTACAACCTCGGCGGCCAGGTCGTGCAGAAGGAGATCACGTCGACGCAGCTGTACGGACACAGCGGCGGTGGCGGCGAGGCCTTCGCGGCCGCGTTCGTGGTCGAATCGCAGATCGCCCCGGTCGGCGGATCGGGCGGCAACAGCGACGTCGACAGCGTCACGCAGTACATCTACGACTTCGCCGGCCGCGTGGTCGCGGAGATCGATCCCGACAAGTACATGACGCGCTACACGTACGACACGGCGGGACGCCTGGTCGGCACGCACCAGTACGCGACGCCGCTGACGCAGGACCAGCAGAACGAGTTCGTCTGGTACTACGGCGGCATCAACGGCAAGGCCACCACGGCGGAGATGAACGCGATCTCGCCGCCGGTCACCGCCGACGACGTCCAGACCTACGACTTCTACGACGACGACGGCAACCTCGTCGGCCAGGTCGACGGCGACGGCTACCTGACCGAGACCCGCTACGACGCCCACGGCAACGCGACGAGCCAGGTGCGCTACGCCACGCCGGTGTCGGGCCCGATCGGCGCTTCCACGACCGTGGCGGACATCCGTCCGGCGCCGGCGGCGTTGGACCAGGGCACCACGAACCTCTACGACGCGCAGGATCGCCTCGTCTCGACGACCGACCCGCAGGGCGTCATCACCACCTACGCCTACGACGATCTCGGCGACGTGGTGCAGAAGACCGTGGCCTGGAACACGCCGGACGAGCAGACCACGCTGTCGCGCTATGACAGCCTGGGCCGTCTCGTCGCGCAGCTGCCGCCGCAGGGCGCGGCGCTGATCACCGCCGACATGGACCAGAGCCAGGTCGACGCGATCTGGGCCCAGTACGGCAC
>FTDG01001591.1_pt1 | contig 19098 bp, 9 predicted proteins | sample 1639751 | NCBI WGS metagenome assembly FTDG01 (sample SAMEA3914869, study PRJEB12502) | metagenome | biome: forest; material: soil | place: USA | collected 2012-03-12 | depth 0.1 m
AACGCGGGCCTGATGCCGGCCTCCGACGTGGAGACCCTGAAGGTGGACGAGTGGCATCGCATGGTCGACGTCAACGTGAAGGGCGTCCTCAACAGCACCGCGGCGGCGCTGCCGCACCTGATCAGGCGCGGTGAGGCCCACATCGTGAACACCTCGTCCATCGCGGGCCGCAAGGTGTTCCCGGGCCTGACGGTCTACTGCGCCACGAAGCATGCCATCGCGGCCTTTTCGGAGGGACTGCGACTGGAGCTCGCTCCGAAGCACAACATCCGCGTCACCTGCCTGCAGCCAGGCGCCGTCGACACCGAACTCTTCGAGCATGTCTCGGATGCAGGCTATCGCCAGCAGATGGAGGGTCTGCGCAAGCAGATGACCTTCGTGACCGCCGGCGAGATCGCCGACACCGTGGTGTTCGCGCTGCAAGCGCCGAGTCACGTCAACGTGGCGGAGGTCTTCCTCCTGCCGACCAAGCAGCCCTGGTAACGCCGGGCGTGGACACGCCGCGTGTTCGGCACGGGCGTGTCCACGGCAAAGGCCATGCAATGGTCGACCTTCAGGGGGTAAGCCAAGGGTCGAAAGACCGCTTGATACCCCATAGCCGACTCGTGCGGCTCTTTCACTGAAGACTGCAGCCGCTGCAAAGCGAGCCTCGCGGTCACCGCCGCCAGTGTCAGCTATTGACTCTGCCGAGAGCAGGCAAAGCGCAACGAGTGAGCGCCGGCAACGTCGGCTTCCGAATCGCTCCAGCCGTTACTGGCCGCGAACCACCTGAACCCGGACTTCGGCACACCTAGCGCAGGCGTCTGCACCACAATCGAGTCTAAGGGGCCGGCGGCTCTCACGCATGAGCGAAACGAAGTGGTTGAGACCTGAATGTGTTCCAAGTTGAAACCAGACGCTAGCGCCAGTTGTGCGCTATGAATTCAGAACCACGACTCGTGCATCTCGCTTGGATTCCTGCACGGCGGTCGCGTTCATAGCGGCAATCTTCACCTCCGCGAACCGCCGAAGCGGAAGATTGGGTTGCGATTTCAGTTGCTCTAGGAGCAAGAGCGATGGCTTGAGATGAGGGCCGATCGAGCCCCACCAAGTTCGCGGGTACAGGCGAATGGCGACCTGATCCAAAACGCCGTTTGCCGCATGGAACTCGAGCAAAAAATCGAGCATGGCAGGATGCCATTCGGAGGCTCCTGAATCGGTCTTCGTGGCAAGTGGAAGCCAATGTGCGATCCAGGAAGCACGCTTGTTGGGCTGATTTCTCGCCCACTTGAGGTATTTGCTTGCAGGAATTTCGAACAGAGGGCCTGGCTCCATCGGCGCCCTGCGAGGTGGCCCAATCAACGACTCCAGTCGATAGGCCGCCAGCCATTCTTCATTCCTTGCGTGTCTCGTCAGTTCCTCCCAGACTTCCTTCGCGTCGATGGAAATCAGCGTAGGCAGGATATTCCTGGCGGCCCCCCCCAGTTCCTGATGTGCATCGGTGAACTTCGGAAGGAACAGGCGAATTATCTGCGTCATCAAGCCATGCACTTCCTTTGCGTGCAGGAGGCCGGCCTTGGCAAGAGACTTGACCATCGACTCGAAGTGGTGCCCATCAAGGAGGCCTCGATTCGCGGCCAGGAGCTTCTTCGATAAAAGACCTTTCAACGCCATCTTTCCCAGGATTGCGTCGACCGGCTTCCCGCCGTGCCAGTACATGAAGATGATCTCAATGCCAGTCCATAGGCCCGACGAGCCTCTGTCGAAGAGCGCATCAATCAACGGCCGGATGTCTTTGGGCGACAGGTGATCCATGGAGCGACCGTAGGACAAGCGCGCGCACGTCCAGGGTTCGACGTCGTGTGAAGCGACCAATGACGCAACTTGCTTGAGGTCTTGACCATTCAGGCGGCCCGCACCTATGAGGTTGATTGCGTTGTCTTTCAGGCTTCGGGAACGCAGAGCCTTGCCTACGCATTTTCGGCCTCCGGACGGATCCAGCGACTCGATCCCGGAGATCAAACCAGCAAAGAACTGCATGTTCGGGGCTGCGTCGCCTGCCTCGACGATTGCCAAGGCCTTGTTGAACAGCTTGACCGGGGAGCGATGCACCTGCGCGAGGCGACTCGCGAATGTGAAAGCGCTGTGGGTGGGTGTTCCACTGAAAGCCAGCAAAGTTCGAGAGACCTGATCCGGCACTGCGGCTATGGCTTCGGCCAACTGAGACAGGGTCACCTCGACGTACTCGAACACGCGCGCTACCTCGCGTGGGTCATCCTGGTTACTTGGCTCCTTGTACGGAACATCAGGATCGTGTAGGTCAGTCGACCAGCTCTGAGCGAACAGGATCGCTCGTTCTACAGCGTCTTGAGGCAGCAACTCGGAGTAGAGTTCGCGTACCGCCACGGTCTGGTCCGCGGGGGCTCCATTTCGATCAAAGAAGAGCCAGCTGTTAACGCCTTGGACTGCCTGCACCCAGAGGCTGCCAGCTGCCACCTTGGCGATCATAGTCTTGACATCTGTCAGGGGAATGTTGCTGAGAAGCCCACGAATGCTCGAGCCGAGAATCGATTTCGCCCGCTGTGCAAGAGGCGAGCCTCCGACGGCGATCGCCGTCAGCCGGGTTACAGCTTCAAGGTAGTAGCTCTGAATCTCCAACCCGGTTCTCGGCGACCAGTCTTCTCGCGGCGCTTGAGTGCCAATCTCCTCTGCACTACCTGTTCGGCTGTAGTGAAACATGCTGAGCATTCGCTCGAGCGCCCCAACTGACACCTCAATTTCGCGCGAATCTTTCGAATTCAAACCCTCGTCAAGGACAAGAAGTCGTTCGGCAGGCGTAGCTTCGTTGCCACCCAAATAGAGCTGGAACAATTGCTGGTATTGACCCGTCGCGTTGTTGGCGATGGAAGGCTCGGTCTCCACGCATGCGAGCTTGCGAAGAAGCGTTGCGGCGCGCATAAACCCATCACACGAAAACGCCAACCTCTCAAGCGCCCACACGAGATGCCTTCGGCCGGAGCCCAGAGCTTTAATTCCCGCGGCATCGAGGCCCTGGATGACACTTTCGATAGTGTTGAGCGCGTCTTTGGGGACGACGTGGGAGAGACGTTCGACGCAATCCGCGCCGAAGTCAGTGCTGAGCTGAGCTTGATTCCCTAGCACTGTGGCAGACAGCAGGCGCCGACTGAACTCTTGCGCTGCGGCAGAACTGTCCAGCCAGCGCATCCGCCTGAGCAGCGCTTTCTTGACGCGCTCCGGCGCGGCCATCCAAAACTCATCCAGGCGCTGCTGCGACAGACTTCCCAGGCGATCGGATGCAAGGGTCGCTGCGATTGGCAGTGGGGCGATTTGCGCAAAGTCGCCGCGCAGAATGACGATCCCTCGATGTTCGAAGGACCTCACATGGTCAATGAACATATCTCGCGACATGCCGCCAAGTGACGCGGCCAAGTCTGCCTCTGCGACGGCGTCCCCGTCGATGCCGATCCATTCGAACATGCTGGCGATTTCAAGCGCGACCCGCGACTGCCGGTCTGGCGTGCTGCGTCCCCAGACGATTCGATTCACCAGTTCCTTGACCGATCGCACGACCGCCCGGCCTTGCCTTCCAGCCGGAGCGGCAAGAACGGCCATGCGCGGGAAGCCTACGGATACTTGCTCGACGAACCTACGGGTTGCTTCGTCAATCGATGGATCGACCGTCTGAGCGATGGCCGAGATCGTTTCGTTCGACGCCGCCTCAAGTCGTAGCACCGCGGTTTCATCGCTCGGCGCGACAAGTGTGTCGACGTCGATGGTGACGACGCGCAGTCTCGAACCTTGACGTTGCGCGTAGCTCGCTAGATCTCCGTGGACGTCGTCCGGACACTCATCCGCGATCAGGATCGCCGGCGAGCCAGCGTCCGCAATCTCCATCGCCAGCTTTGCGAGTTCGGTACCGACAACCCGGAAATTGGCATAGAACAGGATCGAACTGTCGGTCGCGTCGGCGACTGCATTTCGCTCATTGAAGACTTCAAAGACGAAGCGAGTCTTGCCGAACCCGGAGGGGCCCGCTATGCGCGCTGACGTGCCATCTCTGGACAGAAACGCCTGAAGATGATCTGCTGCTTGGCGGAATGTCCAAGCATTGCGATCCTTGCTCATCCTCGCCGCGTCCGCTATGACGATCCCCTCTGGCGAGAATCTGGGGTCGTCGGTTTTGATCCAGTTGACCTGGTGAACTTCGGGTGCCTTCGCCCACGCGTCCTGGGACTGAAAGCCCGCATAGGATCTTGCTCTTGAAATTTCGTTCAGCCAGAGCGCGACAGGTGGATGGGAGTTCACCCAGTCTGTGATTCGATTCGCGTCGTAGATGTCGCAGCGAAAGCTCCGAGGAACCGAGACTTTGCACTTTCGGATCGCGGCGATGATGGCAGTTCTAAGGCGGTCTTTCTTCTGGCCGGTAAAGGCGTGGGAGCAGAAGATGACGTATGCGCCATTTTTGCGGATCGCGTCTGCCACGGCGGCATTGAGTTTCTGAGCCTTCGTTCCGCTCTTCTTGATCACTTCTTCAGTGATCGACGAATCGGTGAGGTTCTGCGCCTTGGCCTGGAAGATGGAAAGCCGAGAGGGAAAGTAGTCGGTGGCGTCGGGGCCGCCTTCCCAATCGACGCGTCCATCCTCCCCGCCGTCGGCGATTGTTATTTGGAGCGGGACTTCGGCAGCGCGTAGCGGAAGGCCTACCTTCCGACATTCGGCAAGAAGCAACCGCTTCATCAAGACCACGAGCTGTTCGCTCGTGAGCGCAGCTACCAGTGAGGGTTGAACTTCAAAGAGCATTACGTCAAACCTTTGCGATTGAATTTGGCGTGGACACGCGCATGGCTGAGTCCGCGGTCGGTCCATCTGGCTTGCGAAAGTCGAAGAGCGCCGGCGAGGCCGCCGGTCCGCACGGGCTGGTTGATGACGGCGGATATAACTGAATGCCAAGTTAGCACAATCCCGACCACGGTGGCTCGAGGCTGGCGTCGAGCGCCAGGGGCCGCTAACGACCGAAGCGCTCAGGAAGCCAACATCTGCACGGGCCCCGCAAGTACTTGACACAGCCGCATGAAGCTGCGAGCAGACATTGCAGTGGCCGAGCGCCAAGACTGCATTGCAGCGGTTGCGGAAGTCCAGCTATTCAACGAAATAGCCTGCTTTCGTGTGCAAAGCCGACAACCGAGCTGCACAGAGCCCCAGGACTCATTTCGGTCAGATCGGGCGGTAGTCGTCAGGGTGGAAGAGCCCCTCTCGATGTCGCAGCGGTGATTCGAGTGTGGGTGCGGCTGCCTTGCGCGGTCAGGATGCAGAGCCAGCCGACGAGTGGAATGACCGCGGCGGCAAATGGCACGGCCGCTGGACCGTATTGGCTGTCGACCAGCCAGCCGCCCAGGGCTCCGCCAATCGCATTCGCAACATTGAACGCAGCGATGTTGGCCGTGGCGACCAGTTCGGGGGCCTCGGTGCCGTGACTCATGACTTGCATCTGCATGGGAGAGACGTTTGCAAAGGAGGCGAGTCCGAATCCAAACGCGGCGAGCAGGAACGGCCATTTCCATGACGCGACCAGCCCGACGACGATCAGCGACGCGATCATGGCGGCGGGCCACCACCGCAGGGCTTGGCGAAGACTGGCGTCCGCGCTGCGCCCACCCAGGTCGTTCCCGAGCACGAGCCCGATGCCCACGATCACCAGCACCCACCACATGTCCGTGGATGCGAAGCCCGCGATCCGTTCCGCGACCGGCGCAATGTAGCCGTAGAAGCACATGAAGCCCGTCCAGCCCAGAACGGTCACTGCCAGACTGGCGAGAAGTTCCCGGGAGCGGAAAACTGCGAGCTGTCGCCCAACAGGGATCGACGGCTCGGCGCCTTGCGCCCTGATCACGGTGGAAATGGCTGCGAAAGCGATCACGCCCACGGCGGCGACGACGGCGAAGCTGGCGCTCCAGCCGAAGGTGTTGCCGATCCATGCACCCGCTGGAACACCGAGGACATTGGCCAGTGTCAGCCCTGTGAACATGAGCCCCACGGATCGACCCGCCAGGCCGGACGGAGCCAGGCGCGTCGCGACGACTGCACCGATGCCGTAGAACGGACCCTGCGTGAGACCCGCCACGACGCGGCTGATCAACAGGAACGCATAGTGGGTGCTGAATGCGGCGATTACGTTGCCGACCACGAAGGTCGCCATGAGCGACAGCAGGACGGCGCGTTTCTCGAATCGCGCGAACAACAGCGTGAGCAGCGGGCCGCCGACGACGATGGCGAGCGCATAGGCCGTTATCAATCCGCCGGCGCGTCCTTCCGACACGTGCAGGCTGGCCGCGACGCGTGGAAGGATCCCGGCGATGACGAATTCGGCGGTGCCGATCGCGAACGCCGACAGCGTCAGTATCCAGACCTGGAACGGCAGCTTGTCCCGCTTGACCATGGGCATCTCCCTGCAAAGTGGGCTCGGCTCAGAGGCTGAGGCCGCCGTCGACGATCAGCTCCGAACCGACCGCGAAGCGCGTCTCGTCCGAGGCCAGGAACACGACCGCCCGCGCGATCTCGGCGGCCTCGCCGAACCGGCCAGCCCTGATCTTGCTGACCGCACCGTCACGCTGCTCGACGGTCAGTCCGAGCTTGTCGTACAGCGGCGTGGCGATCGGCCCAGGGCTGACCGCGTTCACACGGATGCCGCGTCCGATGAGCTCACCCGACAGGGTCTTGGCCAGTGACAGCAGCGCCGCCTTGCTCGCTGCATAGACGCTCGAGTCAGGGCCGCCCAGGTGGGCCCGGATGGAGGCGTTCAGCACCACCGACGCGGGGTTGGCGAGGATCGGCAGCAGCGCCTGGATCAGGAAGAACGGGCCGCGCACGTTGATGTCGAAGCTGCGATCGAATCCGGCCGTGTCCCAGTCCGCGAGCGGTCGGAACTCTGCGATGCCCGCGTTGACGAAGACCACGTCGAGCCTGCCGAACGCGGCCTCCAGTTGCGTGGCGAGGCTGGCCTGGGCGCCCGGATCGGCGGCGTCGACGCGCAGGACGATCGCGTCCCGCCCGAGGACGGCCGCCGCCGACTCGAGGCTCGCGGGGCTGCTGCCCGTGACGGCGACGCGCGCGCCTTCGGCCATGAATTGGCGCGCTGTCTCCAGGCCGATGCCGGTGGTGCCGCCCGTGATGAGCGCGCGCTTGCCTTGAAGTCGTGACATGGAGTTCTCCTCGAGTCGGTGGGTGAGTCGATTTCACGTCCGGCCTCGTCAGAGGGCATCCGTCTGCGGAGAGGCGTGCGGTGCCGCGAAAGGAATGCGCTGAACTATCCCCTTGCTCGCCGCGTCTACGCCGCGTCTTGAAATTCCCGGGGGGGTTGACCCGCCTATTCCGAAGGGAAGGGCGCGATCGGCCGCCTTTCTCCGAAACTGGACGCTGCCAACCCCCCGACGCGACGTGGTCGCACCAAGGAGACTCGAGATGGACTTGCAACTGGATGGAAAGCTGGCGCTGGTCAGCGGCAGCACCGCGGGCATCGGCTTCGCGATCGCGCGCACGCTGGCGCAGGAAGGCGCGCGCGTCATCGTCAATGGCCGCACCCAGTCCGCCGTGGACGACGCGGTTGACCGCATCCGCGCGGAGACCGGCGGCGCCGCCGAGGGCGCGGCGGGCGACCTGAGCGACGCCGCCGTCGCGCAGGCCCTGGTCGGCCGGCATCCCGGCATCGACATCCTGGTGAACAACCTGGGCATCTTCGAGCCCAAGCCGTTCGAGGACATCCCCGACGAAGACTGGCGGCGCTTCTTCGACGTCAACGTGCTGAGCGGCGTGCGCCTGGCCCGGCTCGTGCTGCCGTCGATGCGGCGCTCCGACTGGGGCCGCATTATCTTCGTCTCCAGCGAGAGCGGCGTGCAGATCCCCGCCGAGATGGTGCACTACGGCGTGAGCAAGACGGCTCAGCTGGCGGTCGCGCGCGGCATCGCCGAATCGGTCGCCGGCACCGGCATCACCGTCAACAGCGTGCTGCCCGGGCCGACGAAGTCGCGCGGCGTCACCGACTTCGTCGACGAGCTGGCGCGCGCCAACGGCCAGGACGTCAAGCAGGTCGAACAGGACTTCTTCGAGCACGTGCGTCCGACCTCGCTGATCAAGCGCTTCGCGACGCCGCAGGAGACGGCCTCGCTGGTCGCCTACCTCGCCAGCCCGCTCGCATCCGCCACCACGGGCGCGGCGCTGCGCGTGGACGGCGGCGTGGTCAAGAGCACGTTCTGACGCGCGCGGCTACAGCGCCTCGAGCAGGCCCCGGGCGTCGCACAGGTCGGCGGTGCCGCGGCCTTCGGTGAAGCGGGCGTAGAGCGGCTCGAGCAGCGCGCGCGCCTCGGCGCGGCGCCCGTGGCCGTGCCAGTGGCGAGCCAGGCTGATGGCGGTGCGCAGCTCCCAGGACGCGGCCTGGTGCTGGCGCGCCACGGCGAGCGATCGCTGCAGCAGCGACTCGCCGCGCGCGGCGCCGTCGACCGTCGACTCGCGCAGCGCGCGTTCGCCCAGCAGGCGCCAGACCTCCGGCGCGCACCAGCCGACCGCGCCGCTCTCCACGCGTCTCACGCAGACGGCCGACAGCCAGTGGTCTCCCAGCGTGGCGAGCTGGTCGGCCAGCAGCACCTCGGTCTCCTCGGACACGCCACCGCCGCGCGCGGCGGCGGCCGACGGGTCGGCCCGCAGCGCGACCACGTCCCGTAAACGCCGGATCCAGTGGCGCCAGTGGTCGAAGCCCAGCTGCGCCTCGATGTCGTCGAGTGTGACGGACAGCGCTCGCGCGCGATCGTCGGCGCCGCTCCAGAACGCGACCATGATCGAGCCCATCGAGATGGCCTGGCACAGCGACATCGGCGAATCGGTGCGCGCCTGTTCCATCGCATCGCTGGCCATGGACCACGCGCTCTCGGGCATGCCCTGCATCCACATCGCGCGGGCCAGCACCATGCGCATCGACACCCGGGGCGCCACCGGCGACGGGTTGTAGCTCAGCGGAATGACGCGCCAGGTCTCGGCCAGGACGCGGTGCGCGTGCGCGGACGCGTCCGCATGCCGGCCGATGAAGTGCAGGGTCTGGGCCTGGATGCGGCTGGCCACGTGCCGGGCGATCTCGTCGCCACTGGCGTTCCCCAGCTGCTCCAGCCGCGTGGCCCAGGTCGCGGCGGTATCGAAGTCGCCGCGCCACACGGACAGGGCCCACATCCCGTTGAGCGCCTTGAAGCGGTGGATGACGTCGTCGGTGCCGTTGGGCATCGCGGCGGCGTCCACGAGCTCGGGCGCGATGTCGAGCAACGCCGGGCCGCCGCCGGTGCCCAGGCAGGCGATCAGGTAGCTCAACCGCATGAGCGGCGAGCCGTGCGCGGCGTCGGGCGTGTCGCCCACGGCGACTGCCCTGTGCGCCTCCAGCAGGCTGATGGCGTGCTCGGTCCGGCGCGTGAACTCGTCGATCAGCAGCATCTCGCGTCCGAGCGGAAAGCCCGCGATCGTCAGGTCGACGCCCAGGTTCAGGTCGCCGCCGGGCTGGAACGCCCAGTCGAGCGCGGCGCGCAGGTCGTCGATCAGAGGCGCGTGATGGGCCACCCACTGCGGCCGCGCCATGCGATTCCAGGCGCGCTCGGCCTCGGCGAGCATCGTGGCCAGCCAGCGCGCGTGGCGCCGGCCGGTCTGGTCGCGGTCGCCGGCGTCCTCCAGCTTGGCGGCGGCATAGGCGCGCGTGGTGTCCAGCAGGCGCAGGCGATCGATCTCGCCGCGGTGCACCGGCGCCACCAGCGACTTGGCGATGAGGTCCAGCAGCACGTCCTGCACGTCGTCCTCGGCGATCACGTCGTCGGCCACCACCTCGATGGCCGCGTCGATCGCAAAGCTGCCCCGGAAGACCGACAGGCGCCGCAGCACCTGCTGCTCGGCCGGGGTCAGCAAATGGAAGCTCCAGTCCAGGAGATTGGCCAGCGTCTTGTGTCGCTCTGGCGAACTGCGCCGGCGGTCCGGCAGGCGCAGCAGGCGGCTCTCGACCTGGCTGGCCAGGCCCGCCAGGCCCAGCGTGTCCACGCGCGCCGCCACGATCTCGATGGCCAGCGGGATGCCGTCCAGGCGTGTGCACAGCGCGATCACCAGCGGCACGTCGGCGTCGCTCAGCGCGAAGCCGGGAGCGACGGCGCGCGCGCGTTCGACGAACAGGCACAGCGCGGGGAAACCGGGGGCGTCGTGCGCCGACACGGTCTCTCCCGGCTGCGGCAGGCGCATCGGAAGGAGGCGGTGCAGCCACTCGCCGGCGGCGCGCAGCGGCTCGCGGCTGGTGGCGAGCACGGCGCAGGCGCGGCTCGTGCCCACCAGCGTCTCGGCCACGTTCGATGCCGCCTCGATCACGTGCTCGCAGCTGTCCAGGACCACCAGCGCGCGCCGGTCGCATGCCCACTGACGAAGCGCCGCCAGCGCGTCTTCGCCCGTGGCGATGCAGCCCACCGCCGTGGCCACGCGATGCGCCACGAGGCGCGGGTCGACGATGGGCGCCAGATCGACCACGTGCACGCCGTCCGGATAGGCCTGCGTCGCGGTCTGTGCCGCCGCCAGCGCCACCCGGGTCTTGCCCATGCCGCCGGAGGCCAGGATGGTGACGAAGCGGTGTGAGGCCAGCTGGGCGACCACGCGGGCGATCACGTCGTCGCGGCCGATGATGTCGGTGCGCGCCACGGGCGGCGCTGCCACCAGGCGGGGCCGGGGCGTGGCATCGACGAGCACGAAGCGCGGCAGCGGATCTTCCGGATACCACGCCACGTACCAGGCCTGCGACCACTGCCCGAGTGCCACGTTGATGTCGCCCACGAGGTCGCACAGTCGGTCCTCGTCGACCGCGGACTCGCCGGAGACAAGCGGCCACAGCTGGGCGGCCGTCACGCCGTCGCCGCCGCGCGCGATGGCGTCCAGGACGACCAGTGCCGTGTCGGAAAGCTGCACCGCGTGGCCCTCGAAGCGCAAGGCGCGTGGCATCCTGGTCAGCACGAACGGCCCGATGGAGAAGTTCTCGGTCACGCTCACTCCGCGTTGTCTTGGTGGGGCATGGCCAATTGCGTTGCGTCGTCGTCTGGATGTTCGACCGGAACGGGCCCGCGGATCACGTGAAAAGGCGTGAATTCGCGCCTCCCGAGGCGGGCGCGCGACACGTGCCATGTTCCCATCGTCGGCATCGGCCGGGCGTGAATTTGCGTGAATCCGCACGCGGCGTTCCACCGGGCGCAACCGCCTGCGCGTATCGTTCGTTCCGGGCCGGGCGCTGCCGAACCGGCGTTAAAGCCATTGCCGATGAGCCTGTCCCCCACCTTCGAGCGCGACCCGTCCGCGCGCATGGATCGCCTGCCGGTGACGCGTCTGCACGTGCTGGCCATGGCGATCTGCGCACTGGGCATGATGATCGACACGCTCGAGATGGCCTTCGGCGGCGTGCTGGCCGCCGTGTTCTCCTCGCCGCCCGACCGTGTGCCGGCGGGCCAGCTGTCGCTGATCCTGTCGGCGGTCTTCGTGGGCGCGGTCATCGGCGCGCCGCTCATTGGCTGTTGGGCCGATCGCCAGGGCCGCCGCGCGGTGCTGGTGGCGCTGCTGCTGTGGATGGCGCTGGGTTCGTTGGGCGCAGCGCTCCTGCACGGCGCCATGGCGCTGACGGTCTCGCGCTTCCTGTGCGGGCTGGCGCTCGGGGGCTATCCGCCGATCTGCATCGCGTACCTGACCGACCTGCTGCCGCCGACGCGGCGCGGCGCACTGATCTTCAGCAGCATGGCGCTCGCACTGCTCGGCCCGCCCGCGGCCATCTTCCTGGTGCGCTGGCTCACCACCTGGCATCCGTTGGGCGTGGCGGGTTGGCGCTGGGGGTTCCTGGCCGGCACCGCCGCGGCGACGATCGGTGGACTGCTGTTCCTGCTGCTGCCCGAGTCGCCGCGCTGGCTGCAGGCCCGTGGGCGCATGCGGCAGGCCGAGACGGCGTGCGATGCCTTCGAGCGATCGCGCCCGGTGGCCGATGCGCCGGCCGCTCCTGTGGTGGCGTCGCCGGTGGTGACCGCCGCGGGCCACGCGGGCAGCCGTTGGCCCTGGGTGGCCGGCCTGTTCCTGTTGAGCCCGTGGTCCACGGTGGCCTTCCCGCTGATGACCGGCGCGGTGCTCACGCAGCGCGGCTACAAGCTCGACGAGGCCCTGTTGATCTTCGGGCTGTCGTCGTTCGGACCGTTGCTGGGCACGCTGGCAGCGTCCACGTTCGCCGATCGCGTCGACCGCCGCTTGGCGATGGGCACCTGCGCGCTGGCCATGCTGGCTTGCGGCGCCGCCTTCATCTTCGGCAGCCACACGCCCGTGCTGATCGTGGCCATGGCGCTGTTCAACCTGGCGATCTCGCTGTACATCCCGCTGCTCACCATCTACGGCGCCGAGCTGTTCCCGACCCGCTCACGCGCGTCGGCCACGGCCGGCGCGTGGGCGTTCAACCGTCTGGGCGCGGCGCTGGGCCCGCTGTTGCTGGTGCCGATGCTGCGCGGCGCCGGTGCGCCGACCATGTTCGCGGTGGTCGCGGTGAGCCTGCTCGCGACGCTGGCCATGCTGGCCGCGGCGCCGCGCGGCCACCAGCGCCAGGCGGTCAGCTGACGGCCTGCCAGCGCGCCAGCAAGGCCCGGGCACGGCGCGGATCGGCGCAGTCCAGGCCCTCGTCGACGCGCGTCAGCGTGCTGGCCAGCAGGTCGCGCGCCGCGTCGGAGCGGCCGGTCGATTGCCACAGGTGCCCCAGGCTCATGGCCACGCGCAGCGCCCAGGCCGGCGCCCCTTGCCGATCGGCCAGCGCCAGGGCGCGCAGCAGCACCTGCTCGGCCTGCGGCACGTCCTGCCGGGCCAGGCGTTCGCCGTGCGCGCGCAGGATCTCGGGCGCGCACCAGCCCACGGTGCCGGCCTCCACGCGCGCGAGCAGTGCCGGGCCTGCCAGGTCGGCGACGAGCGTGGCCAGCAGGTCCGACTGCATCGCGGTCTCACGGGCCCAGCCCGCGCCCAGCCGCCTCCGGATCGCATCGACGTCGAGCCCGCGCAGTTCCAGCACGCGGCAGAAGCTGTCGCACCAGGCGAGCCAGAAGCTTTGCAGGTGCGCGAGGTCGTGTTCGACCAGCTGGGACAGGAACACCAGGGCGCGTCCATCGTCACCGCGCCACAGCAGGATGGGGATGACCCCCAGAGCCAGCGTCTGGCTCAGCGAGAACGGATGCACGCCCTGGGCGTCCGTCAGCGTGTCGAGCGCCCGCGCCAGCGCGCGGTCGGCGTGGCCTTGCAGCCAGAGCACGCGCGCTTGCACGACGCCCATCGACACCTGCACGGGCTGCTGCGCATACGGTCGACCGCGTTCGGGGGCGCTCGCGTGCTCGAGCAGGTACTCGGTGTCCGTCCAGGCGGCCGCGTGCTCGCCCAGGTAGTGCTGTGCGAGCGCGTGGAAGCGCCGCCCGATCAGGCGCGCATCCGTGCCGTCCGGGTCGTCGGGCGTGGCCGGCATTGTCTCGAAGCGCGCGGCCAGCGCGGCCACACGCAGGTAGTCGCCGTTGCCGAAGGTGTTGATGCATTGCGCCTGCAGCGCAGCCAGGCGCTGCATCGGCGAACCGATGCGTCGCGCGAGCTCATCGAGTTGCTCGGGGAAGTCGGGCGGCAGGTCGCGGCCCGCCACCAGGGTCTGGCCGCCGAGCGCGCACAGCGGGATCAGCAGGCGCAGCTCGATCTGCGGCCACGCGCAGGCGCTGGTGCGCACGGCGGCCAGCGCGTCCAGGCTGCGTTCGAGCAGCTCGTCGTTCAGGCCCAGCTCCAGCAGCAGGCGGCCGGCCTCAGCCACGATCTCCGCGCCCAGCACGCGGTCGCCGCCGGGCGCGTCCGCCCACTCCAGCGCGGCGCGGATGTCGGCCACCAGCGTGGCGTGCCGCGCGCGCCAGGCCGGCACGGTCAGGCGCTGGTCGCCAAGCTCCAGGTTGGCGCGGGCCAGCAGGTCGCGGATGCAGGCCGCGTGGCTGCGGCCGATCTCGTGGGCATCGTCGGAGGCCATCAATCGCTCCCAGGCGTAGAGCCGTTCGATGAACAGCAGGCGGTAGCGCGGCGCGTCGCCGGGCTCGCGCTCGATCAGCGACCGCGCCACGAGGTCGAGCACGCAGGCCTTGACGCGGCCGGGCGACAGCCTGTCGCATCCGGCCAGCTGCGCGGCGGCGTCCAGGGAAAAAGACGAGCGGAACGCCGACAGCCGATACAGCACCCGGCGCTGGTCGTCGTCCAGCAGTCCGTGGCTCCAGTCCAGCAGCGCCTGCAGCGTCTGGTGGCGCGGCAGCGCGGTGCGGCGGCCGCGCTTGAGCAGGCGGAACACGTCGTCCAGGCGCTCAGCCAGCGCGTGGATGCCCAGGCTGCCGACGCGGGCCGCGGCCAGCTCGATGGCCAACGGCACGCCGTCCAGGTGGCGGCAAAGGCGCACGATGGCGGCCAGGTTGCCCGGCGCCAACTCAAAGTCGTCGGCACTCGCCGTCGCGCGCTCCACGAACAGGCGCAGTGCTGGGAACATCAGCGCGGTGGCCGTGCTGAGGCCGAGCTCGGAGGGTGGCATCGCCAGCGCCTCGAGGCGGTGGACGACCTCGGACTCGGCATCCAGCGGCTCGCGGCTCGTGGCCAGGATGCGCACGCGCGGCGCGGCCCGCAGCACACGTTCGGCCAGCAGCGCCGCGGCGGCGATCAGGTGCTCGCAGTTGTCCAACACCACGAGCAGGTCGCGTGACGCCAGCGTGGCCTCCAGCGTCGGCCACAACGACTGCGCCGGCACCGGTACGCCCATGGCCGCCGCCAGCGCCGCCGGCACCAGCGTGGGGTCGTCCAGCGGCGCCAGGTCGACGAACAGCGCGCCCTGCGCGTGCCGCGCCGCCACCACCTCGGCCAGCGCGAGCGCCACCGTGGTCTTGCCGATGCCGCCGGGGCCGACGATGGTCAGCAGGCGCCGGTACTGCAGCTTGACCGCGAGGGCGTCGAGCGTGGTCTCGCGTCCCACGATGCTGCACAGCCGCGGCGGCAGCGCGTAGGCGGGCAAGGGTGGCGGTGCGGGCTCGTCGGCAGTCTCGGCCAGCGCCGGCCGCGTTGGCTGGTCCTGCGCGTCGACCGCCATGACGAACTGGTAGCCCAGGCCTGGCAGGCTCGCGATGTAGTGCGTGCCGTCCACGCCGTCCCCGAGCGCCTTGCGCAGCGCCGAGATGTGCACCCGCACGCTGGACTCCACCACCACGGCGTGCGGCCACACCTGCGCGAACAGCGCCTCGTGGCTCACCACCTCGCCGGCCCGCGTGGCCAGCGCGACCAGCAGGTCGAGCGCCCGCCCGCCTACCCGCACGACGCGCTCACCCTCCAGCAGCAGCTTGCGCGCCGGATAGAGCGAGAAGCGGCCGAAGCGCAGCACGCGCTCGAAGGCCTGCGCGGGTGCGTCGGCGAGCGACGTCATGCGACGCCCCGCGCGGCGCGGCGGGTGTCCGCGCGCGGGGTGCCAGCGCCCGATGCGAGTCCTCGTCGTGCCATCCGATCCCCTTGCCGTGGCGCCCGCGTTCATGGAGGCGGGCGGCCGTCATCATCGGCCAGGCGCAGGCGGGAGGCGTGTGAATCGGTGTGAAACTTGGTGACGTCGCGGTGCCGCGCTCAGGCCAGCGCCTCGATGAGCTTGCGCGCTGCCACCAGATCGGCGGTGGCCAGGCCTTCCTCGAAGCGGGCGTAGGTGGCCGACAGCAGCCGGTGCGCGTCCCGCCGCCGATCCTGGCGGCCCCACAGCCGGGCCAAGCTGGTCGAGGCCCGCAGCTCCCACGACAGCGCCTTCTGCGTGCGCGCGATCTCGAGCGCGCGCTGCAACCGGGCCTCGACGGCGCGGGTGTCGCCCGGCGCGCCGCGCAGGGTGTTCTCGGCGTCCGCGCGCAGCACTTCCGAGGCGCACCAGCCGACGTGGCCGCCTTCCACGCGCTCAAGGCCGATGGGCGACACCGCGCCCTCGACCAGCGTGCCCAGCATGTCCAGCTCGGCCGGCCCCGACAGCTGCTCGATGGACGGGATGGCCGCGCCCGGCGCCGACGGCGCGGCGTTCAGGCGCGCCGCCAGTACGTGCCGGTAGCTGCGCGCCCACGACTGCCAGTAGCTGTGTGAGTGGCGCGTGGAATGCGACTGCAGCCGGTCGAGCAACTCGCCGGCGCGGCCGGTCTCGCCGCGCCAAAACGCGATGGGGATCGAGCCCATGGCCAGCGACTGGCTGAGCGCCTGCGGGTTGAAGCCCTCGGCGTGGGCGTCGGCCTGCGCGGCGACGTCCACCGCGCTGTCGCAGGCGCCCTGCAGCCACAGCGTGCGCGCCAGCAGGATGCGCATCGACACCGCCTTGGGAATGTGGCCGATGTACTGCCGGTAGGCGTTGCCCGCCGGATAGTGCAGCACGCGGTCGGCCAGCGACCGCGCGGCGTCGTGCTCGCCCAGGTAGTGGTGGCTCAGCGCCAGGAAGCGGTCCGACAGCAGCACCGCCACCGGTTCCTCCGGATCGGGCGCGTAGGCCTTGATGCGGCGCGCCACCTCGGCCACCTCGCGGTACTCGCCGGCGCCGAACGCGTTCGCACACAGGCTGAACATCGCCTCGAAGCGTTGCGGCGGCGAGTCGAGCTGGTCGGCCAGCTCCAGCGTGCGCAGCAGGTTGGCGCCGCGCGAGAAGGCACGGCCGCGGGTCTGCGCCGACGTGAAGCTGCGCGCCGAGCGCAGGCGCAGCTCCAGCGCGGGCTGCGGCGGATCCAGCGTGACGACCGCGTCCATCGCGGTGTCGACGCGGCTGCGGAATTCGTCGATCAGGCCCAGCTCGTAGACCAGGTCCAGCGCCGCGGCCGTCAGGCGCACGCCCAGCAGCGGTTCGCCGTCGCGCGAAAACGCCCACTCGAGTCCGGCGCGGACGTCGTCCATCATGCGGCCGTGGCGCTGCAGCCATTCGCCGATGGGCAGCACGTCGCGCTGCTGCAGCGTCTCGGTGAGCACCTTCTGGAAGTGATCGGCGTGCGCGGCCGCCAGCCGGTGCGCGTCGCCGCTGCGCGCGAGCTGGTCGGCCGCGTAGGTGCGGGTGGTGTATAGCAGGCGGTGCAGCACGAGCTCGCTGCTCACGTCCACCGCCACCAGCGACTTGCTGGCCAGCCCGATCACGCCGTCAACGACGGCGGTCGCCGGCAGGTCGGCGCTGGCGAGCACGGCTGTGGCGTCCGCCAGCGTGAACGCGGACGGAAAGATCGACAGCCGCCGCAGCACCACGCGCTCGACGTCGGTGAGCAGGTCGTGGCTCCAGTCGAGCAGCGCCTGCAACGTGCGATGGCGCGGCAGCACGGTGCGGCGGCCACGCGTGAGCAGCGCGAACATCTCGTCGAGACGCGCCGCGAGCCCCTGCAGGCCCAGGCTGTCGATGCGGCCGGCGGCCAGCTCGATGGCCAGCGGCATGCCGTCGAGCTGGCGGCACAGGTGGCTCACGAGGTCGGCGTTCGATGCGGTGAGCGCGAAGCCGTCGGAGTTGGCGCTGGCGCGCTCGACGAACAGCTGCACCGCCGGATAGGCGCGGCACTGCTCCAGGTCGGTGGGGTCGCCCGCCACCGGCGCCTCCAGCGCGGCCAGCCGGTGCACCCATTCGCCCTCGCACTCGAGCGCCTCGCGGCTGGTGGCCAGGATGTGCACGTCGGGCGCCTCGCGCAGCACCCGCTCGGCCAGGCGCGCAGCGGCCTCGATCACGTGCTCGCAGTTGTCCAGGATGAGCAGCATCCGGCTGCGCGACAGCGGCTCGCGCAGCGTGGCCCACGGGTCGGACGCCGTCACCGAGATCTGCAGCGCCGCGGCCAGCGCCAGCGGCACACGCGTGGGATCGGTCAGCGGCGCCAGGTCGACGAACCAGACGCCGTCTGGATAGCGCCCCACCTGGTCCTCGGCCACGGACAGCGCCACGGTGGTCTTGCCCATGCCGCCGGGCCCGACCACCGACACCAGCCGGCGCGTGGCCAGCCGCTCGCCCAGCGCCTGCGTGACCGAGGAGCGGCCGATGGCGTGGTTCAGGCGGGCGGGCAGATTGTGCGTGCGGCGTGTCGGCGCGGACGGTGCCGACGGCGGGACGGCGTCCGGCGGATCGACCGGGTCGCTAGCAGGGTCGACGACGACGACGGGGACGACGAAGCTGTAGCCGCGTCCCGGCACGTTGGCGATGTAGCGCGCGCCGGCCACGCCGTCGCCCAGGATCTTGCGCAGGGCCGAGATGTGCACGCGCAGGCTCGTCTCCTCGACGATGGTGTGCGGCCACACGCGCGCCTCGAGTTCCTGGCGGCTGACGACCTCGCCGGCGCGCTCGGTCAGCGCCGCGAGCAGGTCGAAGGCGCGCCCGCCCAGCCTGAGCGGCTTGCCCCCTTCCAGCAGTTGCTTGCGCGAGCGATCCAGGACGAACGGTCCGAAGGCCAGCGCCGGCAACGCGTTTCGCGCTTCCGTCGGCATCGTTTGCTTGTTGTTGGTGTCCCGTTCAACCAGGCGGAGAGCCTCTGGGACAAGCCCGAAATATACCCCGTCATGGTGGGGCAATGCGAGCGCTGTCATGGCGCGCCGCGCCCGCGCCGCGCGGGGGGCGCTTCAGCGCGGCCGAGACGCCCAGAAGCCTTCGACGGCCTGCACGAAACCCGCCGGGCATTCGTCGGGCAGGAAGTGCCCGCAGTCCTCGATGACGACGCCCTGCGCATCGGCCGCCACGGGCGCCAGCGAGCGCTCGAGCGCGCGGCCGACGCCGGCGCTCGCGCCGATCGCCAGCACGGGCATGGCCAGCGGCTTGGCCGCGCGCACGCGCGCCTGCGCCAGGCCCGGCGCCGAGTAGTTCACGCGGTACCAGTCGAAGCTCGCGCGCGCCGCGCCGGGCGCGGCGAACTGGCGCACGTACGCGTCGAGCACCTCGGGGCCGATGCGCCAGCGCCGCACGGCCTTGGTCTGGAACAGGAAGCCCAGGTACTCGCGCTCGCGTCCCTGCACGAGGATCTCGGGCAGGTCGTCCAGCCGGTTGAACGCGAAGTGCCAGGTGCGCAGGTTGGC
>FTDG01004221.1_pt1 | contig 19027 bp, 14 predicted proteins | sample 1639751 | NCBI WGS metagenome assembly FTDG01 (sample SAMEA3914869, study PRJEB12502) | metagenome | biome: forest; material: soil | place: USA | collected 2012-03-12 | depth 0.1 m
AGCCAGCATCGCGTCGGCCGTGGCGAAGTCGCGCAACTCGATCGACGCCATCGCGCCGCCGTAGAGGGCGCCCAGCCGCTCGGCGTCGGTCAGCGGGATCGCGAGCCGCGCCTGGCCCTGCATGCGCCGCAGCGCGGGGTCGGACGTGTCCATCAGCGCGCGGGCGCGGGCGCGCATCAGCGAGTGCTCGGTGATGTGGCTCTTGGCCGGATCGGGCGGCGCGACCTGGCGCGCGCGCAGGCGCGCCTCGGCGAGGCGCTCGATCGTCAACGGATGCGAGCGCAGCCACGGGTACGAGTTGTCGTCGTTGAGGCGGCTCGCTTCCTCCAGCCGACCGAACATGTCGGCCATGCCCGACGGCGCGAAGCCGGCGTCCGTCATCACGCTCTCGCCGAATCGGTCGGCCTCGATCTCCATCTGGCGCGAGAACGTCAGCTGGCCGGTCGCCATCGCGGCCTGGCCGCTCATGACGACCGCCGCGGGCACGTCGCCGCCGGCGCCCTTGACGCTCGCCGACGCGATCAGGCCGAGCAGCATCGCGGCCATCGTGATCAGGCTCTGGTGCTTGTTGGCGACCATGCTGCGCGCGATGTGGCGCTGCGTGATGTGCGAGAGTTCGTGGCCGAGCACCGACGCCATCTCGTCGCGCGAGCCCGACGCCGCGATCAACCCGAGGTGGACGCCGATGTAGCCGCCGGGCAGCGCGAACGCGTTGAACGAGCGGTCGTCGACGAGGAACGGCTCCCAGCCGAAGGCGTCCTCGGCCTCGTCGCTGATGTCGCCGCGCCGGCGCGCGGCCGCGTGCAGGCGCTCGAAGATCGTGTCGACGTACTCGAACAGCACCGGGTCGTCGACGACGGCCGGGTCGGGCCGGATCTCGCGCATGATCGCCTCGCCGACCTTGCGCTCGTCGTCGATGCTGAACGAGTCCGACTCGGCTTCGCCGAGCGCGGGCAGCCGGACCTGCGCGTGGACGGGCGCGGCGGGCAGCACGAACAGGTTCAGGGCGACGCACGCGGCGAAGGCGAGAGTGGCGAGTTTCGGGCGCAAGTGGGGAGGCTCTCAGGACGGGCTGGTCGGGTGGCGGCGCCGCGTCCGGCGGCGCGCTTGGTCGCTATGATGACATCGCCGTGTATCGGCCGTGTAGCGGGGCCTCGTCCGATCGCCCCCGACGCCGCAAGGTTCCCCAAGGTTTCCCCAAGTTCATGCCCGACATCGAAGACTCCGCCGCCGGCCTGACCCATTTCGACGCGCAGGGCCAGGCGCACATGGTCGACGTCGGCGCCAAGCGCGAGACGCACCGCGTCGCGCGCGCCACCGGCACGATCCGCATGCTTCCCGCCACGCTGGCCGCGATCGCGGGAGGCAGCGCGAAGAAGGGCGACGTCATCGGCATCGCCCGCATCGCCGCCATCCAGGCCGCCAAGCGCACCGCCGAGCTCGTTCCGCTGTGCCATCCGCTGCCGCTGACGCACGTCAACGTCGAGTTCGCGCTCGATCATGCGGCGAGCGCGGTGCACTGCACGGTGCAGGCCGAGACCCTGGGCCGCACCGGCGTCGAGATGGAGGCCCTCACGGCCGTCCAGGTGGGCCTGCTGACCGTCTACGACATGGTCAAGGCGATCGACCGCGGGATGGTGATGACGGACATCCGGGTGCTGGAGAAGCACGGTGGCAAGTCGGGCGATTGGGTCGGGCCGTGACCTCGTCCGGTTCGACAAATCCGCCGCCGTGCCCGTCGCCCTCGAGCCCGTTCCACGACCCCCTGCGATGAACAACGAATCCTTCAAGCCCATCCCCGTCAAGCCGCCTTCGAGCAACCCGTTCCTGTTCCGGGTGCGCTGCGGTGTCGACCTGCAGCTCGGGTCGATCGCGAAGGTCCTTCGGCCTGCGATGTCGACGCTGCGCGGCGTCGTCCTGGATGTCGGCGCGGGCGAGTCGCCCTGGCGCGAATGGCTGCCGCCGGGCAGCGTCTACCAGGGCATCGACATCGAGAATGCCGACGACTACGGCATGCGCCGGCAGCCCGATGTCGTCTACTACGACGGCAAGACCATTCCGTTCGAGGACGGCCGTTTCGACGGCGCGATCTGCATCGAAGTGCTGGAGCATGTCGAGGATCCGGTGTCGTTCATGGCGGAGCTCGCGCGCGTGCTGAAGCCGCAGGCGACGCTGCTGCTGACCGTGCCGTGGTCGGCCCGGCGCCACCATGTCCCGCACGACTACCACCGCTTCACGCGCGAGCGGCTGCAGATCCTGCTCGAGCGCGCGGGCTTTCGCGAGCTGCAGATCCGCGAGCGGGGGAATGACATCTCGGCGATCGCCAACAAGCTGATCGTGCTCACCATCCGGTTGCTGCGGCCACGCCGCTTCGCGGCGTACGCCTGGTCGCTGCCGCTCGCCGTGCTGGTCGCGCCGATAACGGCAGCGATGACCGTGGCCAGCCACGTTTCCGTGGCGCTGGGCATGGGCGCGGCAGAAGATCCGCTCGGCTACTTCGTCAGCGCCGTGCGGGCCGCCGCCGTCGACGGCCGGCCCTGATCGAGCCGCCCAGCGCGCACGCGGCCGCGGCGTTCAGCGGGGCGAGCCCTTCGTGAACACGAACCGCGACATCAACACGTAGGAGAGCAGCGCCATCGGGATGGTCAACACCACCTGCCCCCGGATCGGGCCGGGAATGACGGTGCGCAGGAGATCGAGCGCGGCGAGGTTGACGAGGTACAGCACCCCGTATGCGCCGACGAAGCGCGGCACGCGGCGCCAGGAGAAATCGCGGAAGGCATAGGCGCCGAACGTCACGAAGTTGAAGGCGACGCCGATCGCCATGCTCAACGGCAGCGCTACCCACACCGGGATGCCGATCGTGATGCATCCGGCATAGACGGCGAGGCCGAACAGCGTGTTCACGCCGCCCGCGGCCAGGAAGCGCACGAACCGCGATTCAGTGGCGCGCGCGAGCAGCCGCATCGCGCGTCACCGTCCCGTCGACGCCGGACCCGGCTTCATGAGCGCGAGCTCCAGGTCGGGCAGGCGGCGCGCGGCGCACGGGCGCCGGCTCACAACGCCAGCTTTCCGTCGGGCAGCAACTGCGTCGACTTGCCGTTGCGGATCAACGCCGAGCGGATCAGCCGCGGACGTCCCTTGACCTCCGACATGATCTTGGCGACGTACTCGCCGACCAGCCCGATCGCGAACAGGTTGAGCGACCCGAAGAACAGGATGCTGATCAGCATCGTCGTGACCCCGCGCGGCGCGATGTCCGGCCGGAACAGCTTCAGGCCCACCATGATGAGCGCGGCCAGCATCGACACCATGAAGAGCACGACGCCGACGGCCGTCAGCATCGTCAACGGCGTGTCGCTGAACGAGAAGATGCCCTTCTTGGCCCAGCCGATGTTCTTCAGCAGGTTGTTGGTCGACGTGCCGAACATGCGCTCGGGCCGCACGTAGTCGACGCCGGTCTGGCGGAAGCCGACGTAGGCGCGCAGGCCGCGCACGAACAGGTCGCGCTCGGGGCAGTTCAGCAGCCAGCCGACCACGCGCCGGTCCATCAGCGAGAAGTCGCCCGCGTCGTGCGGGATCGGCACGTAGCTGAAGGCCGCGAAGACGCGATAGAAGGCCTTGTACATCCAGCCCCAGAACAGCGGCATCTCGCGCTGCACGCGCCGGCCGTAGACGACGTCCCAGCCCTTTTCCCACTCCTGGTAGAACGGCTCGATCAGCTCGGGCGGGTCCTGCAGGTCGCCGTCCAGCAGCACGACCGAATCCTTCGTGCACAGCTCCATGCCGCTGCGGAACGCCATCTGCGAGCCGAAGTTGCGCGAGTGCGAGATGCCGACCACGTGCGGATCGCGCGCGCTCAATTCCTGGATGACGCTGGCGCTGTCGTCGGGGCTGCAGTCGTTGACGAAGATGATCTCGTAGTCGATGCCCAGCTTGACGAAGGTCTCGGTCAGGCGCGCGTGCATGATCGGGATCGCCTGCCCGTCCTTGTAGCAGGCGATGATCGCGGAGACGCTGCGCTTGCGCGCCGTGGCGTTCTTCTTGGTCAGCACGCGCATGTCGGTGTCGGACAGCGACTTCACCCACTCGGACGTCCGCACCAGGCCCTCGTCGAGCGTGATCTCCGGCTTCCAGGCCAGCACCTCGCGCGCCTTGGACGCGTCCGCGTACCAGTCGGCCAGGTCCCAGCTGCGGCCTTCCATCGTGCCGAAGACGGGCTCGTCGGCCACCGAGAACAGCGCGCGCGTGCGCTCTGCCAGCTGCGCGATGGTCGTGCGCTCGCCGGAGCCGATGTTGAAGCTCTCGCCGTAGATGTCGGGGTGCATGCGCAGCGCGGCGCTGATGAACGCGCGGCAGACGTCGTCGACGTGGACGAAGTCGCGCGAGGTGCGCGGATCGACGAAGGGCGGCAGGCGGCCCGCCGTGGCCTGGCGCAGCAGGTTCGGGATCAGGCGCGACGTGTCCTCGAGCGCGCCATAGACCGAGTACAGGCGCAGGTTGACGCACGGCAGCGCGCGATGCTTGCCGACGTAGCGCAGGAAGTCGGAGGCCGCGCCCTTCGAGACCGCGTAGTGGCTGTTCGGATCGCGCGCGCCGTCTTCTGCCGGCGCCGAACAGTTCGTGCCGTATTCCGACGAGCTGCCCGCATGCACGAACGCCGCGAGCGGGTTCTCGGCGAGACGCGTGACGAGGTTGCTCAACGCGAGGAAGTTCGTCCGGTAGATCAGCTCGGGATCTTCCTCGAACGAGTACGCGCCGTAGGCCACGCAGTCGAACACCGTGCGCGGACGCACCGTGTCGACGAGGTTCTTCGTGGCGGTGGCGTCGTTCAGGTCGACCGCGACGACGCGCTCGTCGTGCACGTCCGCGAGCCGCCAGCCCTTTTCCTGGCGGACGACCGCGAAGACGTCGCGGCGCACGGCGGCGATCGTCTTGAACAGGTTGGCACCGATGAAGCCGGATGCGCCGGTCACCAGGATCGGCCCTTCCAGGGCGCGGATGTAGGTCGGAAGTGTGGACATGCGAGGAGGTTGCAGGTTCAGCGCGTCGATGCGGTCGACACCAGGGCCATCACCGCGTCGGGATCCAGCATCGACTGCCGGCGCAGGTAGCCTTGCGATCCGTAGCGCTCGTAGCGCGCGGACCGGGCGCAGGCATGGACGAATCGCTTCGGCGTCAGCCCCGCCACGGCCAGGTGCAGCGCGAGCTCGCTGCCGAAGCTTCCGCGGGCGACATGCTCCTCGACCACCACGAGCGCATCGGCCCGCGCCATCTGCTCGCGCACGGAGGACGGCAGCGGATTGTGTTCCAACGGCAGCACGCCCACCACCCACAGGTTCGGCCGCGCCGCCTCGGGCAACGCCAGGATCGGGCCGAGGAACGTGCCGGCGAGCGGCCCGACGGCGATCATCACCGGGCCGCCGCCGGACGTGAGCTGGCGCCACGGTGCGAACGGCGGCGGCACGTAGCCCGCCGGCGGCTCGCCGCGGCCCAGCCGCAGGTAGAACGGCGCGTCCGTGTCACCGACCAGGCGAACGGCGGCGTCGACGTCCTGGTCGAAGACCGGCACGCACGCGCGCATCGCGTTCAACGCGAGCAGCGTGCCGTAGTCCTCGATCGCGTGGTGGGTGGGGCCCATCGCGCCGTAACCGTAGCCGCCGCCGTTGCCCACGATCTTGACCGGCAGCTCGTGCAGCGCGACGTCGTTGCGGATCTGCTCGAACGGCCGCGCCGTGCAGAACGGCGCGATGCTGTAGGCCCAGGCCTCGAGCCCGCTGCGGCTGAGCGCGGCCGCCACGGAGATCATGTTCTGCTCCGAGACGCCCGCGTTGATGAATCGTTCGCCGATCGCCGCCTGCAGCGGCTCGAGCGCCATGAAGCCGAGGTCGCCCGTCAGGAAGACCAGCTTCGGGTCGACGCCGCGCGCCACCATCGCGTCGCAGAACTGCTTTCTCATGCGGCCTCCTGGCCAGCCAGCTCGGCCAGCGCCGACAGGTATTGCGGCTCGGTCATCGGCAGGTAGTGCCACTCCATGCGGCCTTCCATGAAGCTGACGCCCTTGCCCTTGACGGTGCGCAGGATCACGATGCGCGGCCGGTCGCCCGGTGCCTCGTCGAGCTGCGCGCGCAGCGCCTGCGCGTCGTGGCCGTCGATGACGCGCACGTCCGCCGCGAAGCCGGCGAGCTTGTCGGCCAGCGGTGCCATCGACGCCACCGCATCGGTGGAGCCGAAGCCCTGCAGCTCGTTGTGGTCGACCAGCACGGTCAGGTTCGACAGCCGCTGGTGGCACGCGAAGATCAGCGCTTCCCAGGTCGAGCCTTCCTGCCACTCGCCGTCGGACGTCAGGCAGATCACGCGGCCGTCGCGCCGCTGCAGGCGGTTGCCGAGGGCCCGGCCCGCCGCCCGCGACAGGCCGTGGCCGAGGCTGCCCGTCGCGAAGGGGATGTCGGCGATGCCGACGCACGGCGGATGGCCGGCGAGCAAGGTGTCGTCGCGGTGGAACGTCTTCAGCGCGTCGTCGTCGAGGCGGCCGATGCTCCACAGCGCGATGTAGAGCGCGCCGGCGGAATGGCCCTTGGACAGGATGAAGCGATCGGCGTCGCCCAGGTATTCGTGAAACACCAGCAGCATCGCGTCGATGGCCGACAGGTTGCCGCCGATGTGCCCCACGCCGCTGGCGTGGTGCATCTCCAGCAGGCGCCGACGCGCCCTCGCGGACAGTTCGGGCGTCAGGGCAGGCGTCATCGCGCGGGCTCCGGAGCGGCGGCAGCCCGGTACGGCTGCACGAGGGTGGGTGGACGCAGCAGCGTCATCAGGCCCGGCTGGTTGAGGCGGGCCACGTAGTTCGGCGGCAGCAGGCCGTTGTAGTGCACCCCGTCCAGGCTCGAGATCTGGCCGAGCGTGCGGCCGGTCAACGCCCAGCGCGGCGAGGTCAGCGCGCGCAAAGGCTCCTGCGCGGCGCCGGCGGCGCCGACGACCAGGATCGCGATCATCGCGTAGCGCCACCCGGCACGCACGTGCTCCGCGAGCGGCCGCACCGTCGCGAGCGCGAGGATCGTCAGCGCCGGAATCGACGCGCGCATGACGAGGTCGTTGCCCTGCCCGAACCGGTAGAACGGCAGCAGCAGCAGGACCGCGATGCTGATCTTCAGCGGGACGTCGTAGACCCGCAGCGGCGCCAGCACGAGCGCCAGCAGGCCGAACTCCAGCAGGCAGAAGAGCCCGTAGATGACGCAGAACGTCGCGACGTTGGCGAAGTAGGTGGGGGCCCAGCCGCGCGGGATCGCGCCGCTGTCCAGCGTGATGTAGCGCGCGACGACCAGCGCCAGCGCCAGCCACGGCAGCAGGCCCTGGATCGAGAACAGCACCTTGTAGTCGCGACGCCAGTCGATTCCGAACAGGAAGAACGGCGCCAGCCCCAGCGCCGGCAGCGGCGCCCACAGCGGGATCGTCGCGAAGAGCAGCGGCGTGACGCGCGCGAGCTCCGGCTTGCGCCAGTGGCGCAGCAGCAGCATCGTGCCCAGCCATCCGGGCAGCGCGTGGTTGGGCACCCAGAACAGCAGCGTGGAGTTCGACGAGTACTGCGCGAAGCTCGCCCACCATTCGATGTGCTGGCCGACCTTGGGGATGCCGTCGAGGATGACGTATCCGAGCAGGTCCAGCCCGCCGAAGCCCAGGAGCACGGCGCAGCAGATCACGCGCTGGCGCGGCGTCGAGAACAGCGTCGTCGCGGCGCAGACGAACAGGACGAACCCGGCGACCGTCCAGAGGTACAGGACGATGTCGGCGGCCTGCAGGCCCAGCAGCGACCCGACGACGGCGGCCGGCAGGTAGTACGCGATGGGCGCGCGCAGGATCAGCGCGAAGTCGCCGTCGGTCTGGTAGCTCGGAGGCCAGGGCGTCGCGACGAGGTCGCGGAGCACCGCGTCGCGGGTCAGCCAGTCGGCGTTCGCATAGACGATGTGCCCGACGCCGGACAGCGCCGTCCAGCCCAGAGCCAACAGGCAGATCGCGACCAGCGCCCGGCGCGAGACGTCGAAGGCGCGCAGCCGCGCACCTTCCATCGTCTTGTAGAAGCCGAACAGCGCCAGCGCGGCCAGGCCGACCGCGAACGGCCACTTGAACCAGGCGCAGAACAGCAGCAGCGGCAGCAGCAGGAACAGGCAGATCAAGCCATCCAGCAACGACAGGCCCGAACCGGGCCGGCCTTCGGTCATGGGATTCATGGAGTCAGGAGAGGAAGGTCGTCGATGGATTGCGTCGCGCCCGACAGGAAGACCTGGGGTTCTTCGGCCGGGCGCACGGGGAATGAACGGCCGTTTCCAAGAGTTGCAGTTCGAGGCGCGGCGATGGCCGCGCCGCGGCCTAGCGGAAGTCGCGCCACGTCAGGCCCTTCGGCGCGGGCTGGCATTGGAACGGCTTGTCGACGACCGTCGCGTCGTCGCACGGCGCGAAGAACTCGGCGGCCTCTTCCTTTTCCTTGTGGAACTCGCGCAGCCGCGCGACCAGGTAGCGCGCGCGATCGGGCTGGCCGCTCTCCGACAACGCGGTCGCCCAGGCGATCATCAGGCGCGTGTCGAGCAGCGAGTGCGTCGCGCGCTCGAGCGCGCCGAGCGCGCGCGAGGGCGGCTCGGCGGTGGTGGCGTCGGCGTAGTCGGCATGGTGCGCGAACAGCGGGCTGCTCTGGCCAGCGGAGATGCGCGCGGCGAGCGGGTCGAGCCCTTCGCGGTCGGAGAAGATCGTGGAGACGCGGTAGTAGTCCCACGTCGCGAGCGCGGCGACCAGCATCATCAGCGCGCCGATCCAGCGCAGCGCGACGCCTTCGCTGCTGAGATGGATCAGCGTGGTGCCGCTGTCGGCGCTGCGGCCGCCGGCGACGCCGCGCAGCGCGTCGGGTTGCGGCGACGGGCCGGAGCCGAGTGTGAAGCCCCACGCCCAGGCCGCGGGCAGCAGGAAGTAGGCATACCACAGCGGGTATTCGTCGAGGCTGTGGACGGCGATCATCGCGATCATGATCCACGCCGCGCGCGCGCCGTGTCCGGCGTCGCCGGCGGTGGCCCAGGCGCGCCGCGCGCCCTGCGCGAACGCCCACACGAGCAGGCCCAGCACGACCAGCGCGCACGGAACGCCGAGCTCCACGGCGAGCTGCAGCGGCAGGTCGTGCGTGTGGTCGAAGAACGCGGTCGGGCGATGCACGAACGGGGTGAGCGTCCACGCGAAGTTGAACTCGCCCCAGCCGACGCCGAGCAACGGCTGCTGGCGCACCATCTCCAGCGCGTTGAGCCAGATCGCGAAGTGCGAGCTGTCGCCTTCGGAGATCCGCACGGCCGCGCCCAGCACCTGCGTCGAGACGAACACGTGCATCGTCATCCAGCGCCAGCCATACACGCCGAGCGGAAAGGCCAGCGCGCAGATCAACATGCCGCGCACGAAGCCGGAGAGGCGCCGGTCGACGAGGCCCCACAGCACGAGCACGCCGGTGCCGCCGTACAGGCCCGTGCGCGATCCGCTGAGCACGACGCCGAACATGATGAACGCCGCGAGCAGCGCGCCGAGCCAGCGCGGGATGCAGCGCCATTCGACGAGCGGGACCAGCGCGATCACCGACCAGACCAGCAGGCTCGCGAGATGGTTCGGCTGGCGCAGGTTGCCGACCGCGCGGCCGACGAGACCGGAACGGGCGACCCAGTTGCCGTCCGGCAGGTCGGGCCAGAACACTTGCACGACGGAAATGGCGGCGCTGGCCAGGCCCGCGATCACCATCGCGATCGCGAACGGCGCGAAGGCCGGCAGGCCCTCGGTGCGCGCTTCCTGCGCGACGCGCGCGCCGAGCGACGCCACGACGCACGCGACCAGCAACAGCCCGAGGGGAGGCAGCGCGAGCGATGTCGGCAGCGAGCCGAACGTCCACGAGCCCACCACCGCGACGGCCATCACGCCGAGCGCCGCCCACAGCACCACGACCGCATAACGCCGCGCACCCGACGGCGGCATGCCCTGGTGCAGCACGAGACAGCCGCCCCAGCCTGCCACCGCGAGCAGCTCGTTGAGCAGCGTCGGCGACGGCTGCCAGCCGCTGAAGGCGAACAGCGCGGGAACGGCGATCGCGAGCGCGTAGACGACCAGGCGTGTCCACGTGGTGTCGAAGGAAGTTTGGCTTGTCATTGCGCGCAGGGGAAATGAGGAAGCGCCATTCGGCAGGCGCCAGCTCGTCACGAAGGAAATCGGTGCGTAGGGTAACGCGATTCGGCCGCCGCGACGGCGCGGGCTTCCAAGGAGCTGAAGACCGTCCGCGGCCCGGCACGGTCGCACGGCACCCGTGTCGCCGGCGCTGCGCGTTCGTCCGGGCGCGTGCGGCGGTCGTCGCTCACTTCTTCTCGGCTTCCTCGTGGTAGTCGTCGTCGATGTTGACGCCCCAGATGGCCGACTTGTCGCTGCTGCCGGCGAGGATCGCCTCGGCCGCGTAGCGCGCCGACAGCATCGAGTGATCCTGGTTGTTGTAGCGGTGCATGCCGTTGCGGCCGATCAGGTAGAGGTTCTGGATGCCGTCGAGATACGCGCGCAGTTCGTCGAAGTGCTCGTAGGCGTCGCCGAAGTAGCCGGGGTAGGCCTTGGGCTGGCGGATGACGACGGCGTCGAGCGCATCGGCTTCGTCGGCGAGCTTGAGCTGCTGCATCTCGCGCAGCGCGAGCGCCTTGAGCGCAGGCTCGGACATCGCCCACAGGTCGTCGTCGTCCTTCGCGAAGAACTCGAGCCCGACCCAGACGGTGTCGGGATCGGCGACCATGTACGGGCTCCAGTTGTTGAATATCTGCAGCCGGCCGACCTTGACGCCGGCGTCCTGAATGTAGATCCAGTTGTCGGCGACGAGGTGCGTCTTCGGGTCGATCGCCGCTGCGGTCTTGCGCAGCTTGCGGTACAGCAGGCCGACGGTGATGAAGTCGCGGTACTGCAGCTGCGCGCCGATGCTGCCGACCGCGGCGGGCATGTCGGCCTGCATCGCGATCGTGAGGTCCTTGATCGGCATCGTCGAGGCGACGTGGTTCGTCGCGATGTGCAGCGCGTCGCCGCCTTCGACCTGCGCCGTCACGGAGGTCACGCGGTCGCCCGCGCGCCCGAGGGCCACGACCTTCGCGTTGCGGACGATGCGTCCGCCCATCTGCTCGAAGCGCTTGGCGGCCGTCTCCCACATCTGGCCGGGGCCGAATTTCGGATACAGGAAGTTCTCGATCAGCGAGGTCTGCTCCGCGCCGCCTTTCTTGCCGCCCGGCACGAGCTTCTTGAGCGCGTGCGCGACCATGTTGCCGATGTTCAGGCTCTTGACGCGCTGCGCGCCCCAGGCGGCGCTGATCTCGTTGCAGGGCACGCCCCACACCTTCTCGGTGTACGACTTGAAGAACTGCAGGTACAGCGCGCGGCCGAAACGGTTGATGAAGAAGTCTTCCAGCGACTGCTCCGGCGTGATCGGCGCGAGGTGGGACCGGCCGTAGCTCAGCGCGAACTGCGCGCACTTGCCGATGCCCAGCTTGGTCACCATGTCCAGGCCCGGCGACAGCGGATAGCTGAAGAAGGCGCCGTTGAAGTAGATCCGCGAGAGCCGGTTGCGCAGCAGCATCACGGCATCGTCGGCCTCGGTGGCGTGAATGTCGGCGGCGCCGAGCAGGCGCGACGCGCCCTGGTACGCGACGCGAAATTCCTTTTCCGCCACTGCGCCGGGCGGCATCGCCACGGGCAGCATCTCGCGCCACCAGTTCATCACCCAGTCCGACTTCGAGAAGAACCGGTGGCCGCCGATGTCGATGCGGTTGCCCTTGTAGTTGACGGTCTTCGAGATGCCGCCGATGTCGCTCGTCGCTTCGAGCACGAGCACGTCGCGCTTGCCGCCGCGCAGGAGTTCGAGACCGGCGGTCAGGCCCGCGGGGCCGGCGCCGATGATGACGGTGTCGGCGGTCAGGGAAGTGCTCATGGGCGAACGATCGAAATGAAGGACGGGCCGATGCGGGTGCTCATCGCAGCGCGGCGCAGGAGTAGAGATAGAACGACTTGCGCGCGGCGCTCGCAGGTGCCGTATTGTCGTGCCACTCGGCGACGACCGGCCCGCCGATCGGGCTCGGGAAGACCAGGTAGTCCAGGTCCTTGGCGCTGCGGCACAGCTCGGTGACGATCTCGACGCTCGGCACGCACGCCGCCGTCGACGTCACCGCGCTCGATTCGAGCGCCTGGATGGTGGAGCACAGTTCACGCTGGATCGTCACGCCCTTGAGCAGGTCGGCGCGGCGCGTGAATTCGACGGCCGTGGCGCGGTCGAACAGCAGTCCGGCGCCCTGGTTGTACGAGAAGTAGTTGCCCCGCTGCGCCAGGAGCCACGGCGTGATGACGTCGTGATCCCAATAGACGCTCGCACGCGGCGGCAACTGCGCGTCGAAGACGGCCGGGCCGGATCCCAGGGCGCTTTCCAGGTGGCGCTCCCAGCTGGATCGTTGATCCCACATGTAGCCGCCGAACAGGATGCCGACGGCCACGCCGACCCAGGCCAGCATGCGCCAACGGCTGCCGGAGGCCAGCAGCCACAGCAGCGTGACGACGAACAGGCAGCCGACGAACGGGAGCCCGAGCACGATCAGCAGCGGGCCGGCATCGTCGAAATTGTCGGGCGCGCCGCGCACGGCGATCAGCGTGAACAGCGCGACTCGCGCGCTGATGCCGGCCATCGCCAGGAACGAGGCGGCCACGGCCCACTTCGCGGTGGAATCGGCGACGCGCGCCTTCCAGTGGTCGACGGCCAGCGCCGCGAATGCCCACAGCAGGCAGACCCAGCCGGTCGTCCAGTTCGACAGCACCGCGATGCCGGCGACGCCCAGCGCCGCCGCGCACCAGCGCCCGACCCAGCCACGACGCCAGTGGTCGCTCAAGACCAGCGGCAAGGCGATCACCGCGAGCAGGTGCATGGGCCAATAGATGCGCCAGAGCTGCAGTTGCGTCAGCAGCACGTTGTGGAACACGTCGGCGCCGAGTCCCCAGGCGACGGTCAGCACGACGACGGCAGCCAACGTGATCTGCACGAGCTGCGCGAGCGCCGGCGGGGTTTTCTCGTTGCGCAGGAGCAGCACCAGGACCAGCGCGTCGAAGGCGAGCGGCGACCAGTCGAGGCGGCCTTGCGCGGCGAGGAAGACTTGCGCGTTCGGTTCCTTGATCGCCGCCAGCCAGGCCGGGTCATAGACGTGCCACAAGCCGTCGAAAGGCGCGACGCCCATGCCACCCAGCACCACGGCCGCAATGCCCAGCAAGCCGAGCCACGCCCAGGCCAGGCGGCGGCGCACGAGCATCAGCCAGCCGATGATCAGCACCGGGATCGTCACCAGCGGATGGAACGCCATCGCCAACACGGCCAGCCCGATCGCGACGACCAGCCGGCCGCGCAACAACTGCCACAGGGCGAACAGCGCCAGCGGCTCGGCCACGCTGCGCGCCGTCAGGAACGGCTCGGCGTAGCTGAACTCGCCAAGGCCGCCATACGTGTGCGGCAGCACGGCGATGAACATCATCGCGGCCCAGCGCAGCGGACGCGCGAACCAGCCCTCGGTGATCTTCCAGCAGGCCAGCATGAACGCCGCATGGCAGGCGACGAGCAACGCCATCTCGACCGACCCCACGCCGAGATGCCCGAGGAGAGGCGCCAGCAGCGGCGAGAACAGCGAGTACTTGTCCTGCGCGCCGGTGTGCAGGAACAGGTCGGAGCCGAAGCGATCGGGCATCAGGCGACCCAGCGCCTGCCCGAGATACAGGATCGCGTCATGCCGCACGCCGCGGTAGGGCCGCGTGAGCAGCCACATCGCCAGCACGCCAGCGGCACAAGCCCAGTCGGCGACGGCGTCCCAGCGCGAGAACGCGCTCGGACGCTGCAAGGAAGTATCAGCGGAGGTGCTCATGTCCAGCGATGAAAAGGGAAGAGGCGATCGACGAACAGCCGCTGGCGCTGCACCGCCAGGTCAGCGCGCACGGGCGCGGAACAACATCGACTTGCGAACGGCGAAGTTGAAGACGAAGACCACGCACGCGGCGCCCAGCTTGCTCCAGAAGGCCGGCATGCCCAGGCGTTCGATCTCGAGCCACAGCAGCGCCTCGGTGAGCAACAGGCCGACCACGCCCACGGCGATGAACAGCGCGAACTCGATGCTGGCGTGGCGAACGGAACGGGCTTCGAAGACCCACTTCACGCTCGCGACATAGGCCACCATCGCGCCGGCGCTGAAGCCGATCAGCGCGGCAAACGGATAACCGAGCCCCAGCCGCAACGACAACTGGAACAGCCCGACATCGACACCCAGCGCGCCACCGCTCGCCGCGAAATAGCGCAGGAACTCGAACACGATCCCGCGCCGCGATCGCGCGGCCCGGATGGGCGCAGCGGATCCCGCGACGGATCGATCGACCTCGGCCGGGCGCGCCGACGCCGACGCCGACGCCGACGTCGACTCGATGGCGACCCCCTGCGCGTCGACGACGGCCAGGTCGGGGTTGGCCAGGACAGAGTCGTTCATCGGAGTTTGCTGCAGTCGTACAGCGAATAGGTGACCGGTGGCGAGCCGTCGCCGGGAACGAAGCGCCAGCGAGACACGACCCCCGTGCCGAAGTCCGTCGAAGCGACGAGGAAGTCGGCGTGCGTCGGCGTCAGGCTGCAGAACTTCAGGAAATTGTCTCGATGCAATTCGCACCGGGCCGCATCGAGCGACCGCGCGCCCAGCATTTCCAGGGACGAGCATTTCGCCTGGTCGCCCATCACGCCCAGCAAGGCCGGCCCGCGTTGAAGCGCCACCATGGACGTCCCGCGGTTGAAGAGCAAGCCCGCGGACTGACCCGCCGAAAAGAAATTCGCCCGCTGCAGGAGAACCCAGGTCGCGGCCGTGTCGTCGTGCCAGTACACCTGGGCATCGGGAGGAATCAGGGCGTCGAAGGGATGCGTGCCGGGCCGCACCGTCTCGATGTAGCGGGCCCACGGCGATCGCTGATCCCATTGCGTCGCCGAGAACACGAACAGGCCTGCCGCCACGACGGCGGCGACCGCGCGCAGGCGCCCGCCGCGCTCCCAGCCACGGATCAGAAGATAGAAGAACGGCAACGTCACGATGGGCAGCGTGAACGGGATCGACGAAGTCTGCGCGATCGCCGTGCCCTGGGCGTGCATCGACAGCTGCTGCGAGGCGTTGAGCCATTGCAGGCCCAGCAGGCCGAGGCCCACCAGCAGCGTCGCACCAATGGCCATTCGAACGATCGACGGCTGCAATGCGATGCCGCGTGCACTCAGCAGCAGAGCCAGGCAGGCCCAGCAAGCGAGCGCCCAGCCGGTGGGCAACCAGGCGTCGACGGCGCAGACGGCGACGAAGACCGCCACCGCCGCGACCTGCCCGGCAGGCCCCTTGCGCCATTCGCGCAGCAGGAACATCGGCAGGCTGGCGAGCGCCAGCACGTCCAGCACCCAGAAGATGCGCCACAGCTGCAGCTGGGTGATGAGCACGTTGTGCATCAGATCCGAGCCAACGAAGGAGACGAGGCACAGGATGGGAACGGCGGCGATCACGGCGCGCTGTAGCCGAGCCATCGGGCCGTCGCTGCGGCGCCATGTCAGCCAGAGGATGCCTGAATTCACCAGCGCGGAGGCGAGGTCGGCAAAGTGCCAGTTGCTCAGGAAGACGATGTTGTTCGCCCAGACGATCGCCATCATCCAGTCGTGGTCGTAGGTCTTGAGCAAGGCGTCGAAAGGCGCGATGCCCGCGAAGGCGAGTCCGAGGACGGGGAGGGCCAGCAGCGACAACGCGAGCCAGCGGCGGTCGCTCAGGACGAGATACAGGAAGCCGACCACGGCCACCGGCAGCGCCATCAACGGATGCAGCGCCATGGCCAGCAGCAGCATCGCGACCGCGAAGACCAGGCGGCCGCGAAGCAACAGGATCAGCGCCATCAGCGCCACCGGCTCGCTCCAGGTGCGCGCGGTGACGAAGGGCTCCATGAAACTGAAGATGCGGCTGTTGCCGTAGAAGTGCGATGCACCCAGCACCGCGAAGATGCCCAGCCAGCGCTCGCGCCAGGACAGACCCATGGCGCCCGTCAGCGCCACCAGCGCCGCGACCCAGGCCACGACGGCGATGCGCAGCACGACCATGTCGACCGTGCCGGTGTCGGCGTGCCGCAGGCCCCAGGCGACGATGCGCGAGAAGATGCTGAAGTTGTCTTGCGAGCCGTGGGCGAAGTAGAGATCTTGCGCCGCCCAGAAAGGATTCAGGTGCGCCAGCGCCTGGCCCGCGTAGAGGATCCCGTCATGCCGGATCCCGCGATAGGGCAGACGCCCGAGCAACAAGGAGAAGGCGCACAGCAGACAGAACACCCAGGTGAAGGCGACGGCGCGGCGGTCCGGTTTGGCGAGAACAGAGTTCATGTCGAGCGAGCGACGGCAGGTCGAGCGGCCCGCGGTTGAGTTCGGAAAGGCGCGGCGCCGCAGGGCAAGCGTGAGCGGAACACGGGGGTCCGGAGCGGCACCGCAGCCATCCGTTCACGTACGAACGCCTCGGGCGTTCCAGTGTGCGTTCTACCCACTTCGGGTCATCAAATGAAAAAGAGACGCCGAAGCGTCTCTTTTATCGAATCAGGCTAACGATCAGCCCTTGCACGAACCCGGCAGGTACTTCAGCAGGGCCGCCGACGTGCCGTCGGTGGCTTGGTTGCCGCAACGCCATTGGTAGACCTGCGTGGAGCCGATCGCCGCAGCGGTCAGCACGCTGCCACCGGAGGCCAGCGGCACGAGCGTCAGGACCGTGCTCGATGCAGCGCCCAGCGACGAATCCGTGCCGAGTTGAACCGAGATCAGGCCATCGGCCGTCGTGGTGACGGTCGAGACGTACTTCGACGAGCTGTTGGCGACGGTCTGTTCGCAGCCCCAGCCGTTGGCGCCCGGAGCGGCCGCGGTATTGCCGGTCTGGAAGACTTCCGAGATGGTCGTACGGCACTGGCTGGCGGCCAGCATGGCTTCCGAAACCTTCGCCTTGATGGTGTAGGTCTGGTAAGCCGGCAGGGCGACGGCGGCAAGAATACCGATGATCGCGACGACGATCATCAGTTCGATCAGGGTGAAACCCTTTTGAACGGTGCGCTTCATATAAAGCTCCTGGGAAAGAAAGAGAGGGGGGACTCGAATCGGGATATTCGCGGAATGAGTGTATGCGAAAGCCGTGCCAGCCTGACCTCCTTCCCCGGCGTCGGTCGCCGCGTGATTTATTCACGCCAAGTGACGCATCGTGTCAGTGCTGTCTGACACGCCGCGCCAAAGGGCGGACGGTAGTGACAAATTTTGTCACCCAAGCTCAAAAGTGTCACCCTTGAGCAGTTCCATCAGCGGCCGCTCCTGCTTGAGCGCTCGCAGCCCGGCCATGACGGCGTCGATCTCGCCCGGCTTGATGTGGGTGATGTAGATGCGGGCGTCCGGCGGCGCGATGGCCAGCTCGGCCGCCAGCGAGCTGGGGCAATGGTGGCCGCTCGCCTGGGCAACGCGGCATTCGGGTTCGCTGAAGGCCGTCTCGACGACGACGTGGGCGACCGGGAACTGCGCGATGCGCTCCCAGAACGGCGGGTTCGGGCCGGTGTCGCCGCTGAACACCCAGGCGCCGCGGCCCGCGGTGTTCGAGTGGACGGCGAAGCCGACCGCCGGCACGGAATGGCGCGCGCTCAGCACCTCGACACGGCGCCCGGCCAGCTCCAGCGTCTCGCCGGTCTGGAACGGCACGAAGCGCAGCACCGGGTAGTCGGGCGTCGGCAGGCGCGTGAAGTCGGGCCAGAGATGGTTGTTGAACAGGTGATCGCGCAGCACGGCCAGCGTCTCGGGCAACGCGTGCACCTCGATCGGCGCGGCGCGGCGCGCCTGGCGCCGGCGCAGCACGCTGTCGGCCAGCAACGGCACGCCCAGGACGTGGTCGAGGTGCGAATGCGTCAGCAGGATGTGGTCGATGCGCTCGAGCGCGTCGAGCGAGAGATCGCCGACGCCCGTGCCGGCGTCGATCAGCACGTCCTCGTCGAGCAGGAAGCTGGTGGTGCGGCAGTCGCGCGCGATCGACCCGGAGCAGCCGAGTACCTGGATTTTCATGCGGGGATCACGCGAAAGGTGACTCTGGAGAGGCTTGGCCGGGTTCTTGTTCTTCGGTGTCCTGGGCCGCCAGGAGGGCGAGCTGCCGGGATGCCAGTGCGTGCAACTCGGGCACCGCCGGCCGAGCCGCCAGCAGCTCGGTCAGCCGCGCCTTGGCGATTGCGCGCGAATGCGGCGCCGTCACCGACTGCGGATTGCCGTCATGGTGCCCGCGCAGGACATCATGTGCAAGGCGCCAAAGGCCAAGTTGTTCATGAAATCCGGCGATTTCCCCCGCGGTTACTGTTGGTGACGAATCGCCCCGCGGGCGGGGAATCTGCAGGGGCGCATAGAGCGTCACGAGCTGGCTGCGGCCCTTGACGACGACCTCGTCGACCTCCGCCCATTCGCAGCCCGCCGCGTCGCCCGCCGCGCTGCGCGTGCCGTCGGCGACGAGCAGCGGCACGCCGTAGATGCGCGTCGTGCCCTCGATGCGCGCCGCGAGATTGACGCCGTCGCCGACGGCCGTGTAGCTGCGCCGCAGCGCCGAGCCGAGGTCGCCGACGCAGACGACGCCCGTCGCCATGCCGATGCACGGTGCGAGCGGCGGCAGGCCGCGGGCCGCGAGCTCGGCGTTCAGCGGCTCGACGGCCGCCACCATCGCGAGCCCCGCCTGCACGGCGTGCGCGGCATGCAGCTCGTCGGCGTGCGGCGCCCCCCAGAACGCCATCACCGCGTCGCCGATGAACTTGTCGAGCGTGCCTTCGTGGGCATGGATGATCTCGCTCATGCGCGAGAAATACAGGTTCAGCACCTCGCGCAGCCGCTCCGGCGCGAGGTGTTCGGCCATCGGGGTGAAGCCGCGCAGGTCGCAGAACAGCACCGTGAGCTCGCGGTTCTCGGCGCTGCTGGCGA